>JAABUY010000046.1_pt1 | contig 276112 bp, 229 predicted proteins | sample 5560271 | NCBI WGS metagenome assembly JAABUY01 (sample SAMN10711886, study PRJNA513374) | rock metagenome | isolation source: Antarctica rocks | place: Antarctica: Victoria Land, University Valley | reverse complement strand
ATATTAATAATACGGTTCTATTATAATATATATAGTAGATAGTTACCTAGAAGCTAATAGCCGGCTAATAGGAGGTAGTTATATTATAATTATTTACTAAATAGAAATAGGAGCGGATATTAGAGGGTTATATAAGAAGGATATTAATTAGGGATTAATATAAGGCCCCCCTTAATAATTTTAATATAAATATCCTACTTAATCCGGCCTCTTATAATATTATTAGGAGTTATTATAATACGGGCGACTTCTATAAAGGTAGGTTAATTATAAGTACCCTTATCCTATTATTTAAGATTTAGCTATTAGATATAAACGCTTATAATATTAATAGGATATTATAATTTATCCTCCTTAAGGTAGTTATAATAGGATTTAAACCCCTAGATATATAAGTTAATAGACTAGAGGGTATATTATATAGATATAAGGGTATCTTAATTTAAATTATTAAAATATTAATAGTAAATATCTAGTTACTCCTATATACTATCTAGTATATAGATCTAGGCGAATTTTAGCCTAAGGCTATTATTAGTAATAAGAGGACCTATAAAATAATAAATAGACCCCTAGATCTAGAAGGTAGTTTAACTAATATAGGTATTAATATTAGTTATACCCTCGCTAGTAAAGGAGAGATAATTATTATAACTAATAATATTATCTAAAAATTCTTTACTATATATAGTCCTCCTTTATATAGACTATCTATTAATATTAATAATATCTACGTTACTAAGTAATATATTAATAAATTATACCCTAAGCTTAGCCTCCTTTTAAGGCCCCTTAGGTAATAAGTTAATTTTAGCTAGCTTATATAACTAGTTAGGGGATAGCTAATTATCCTTCCTACTATTATAATATAGCTATTAACTATCCCCTAAGTTACTATATTTATTTTTCTATAATAGTATATTATAAAAGGGATATATATTACTAGTAGTATTAAATAATTTATTAACCTAGTAAAGCTCTATATATCTTATTATATAGGGATCCCTATATACTTAATATCCCTAGCCTAGCGTCCGCCCCTAATATATATTATTCTACTACTAGTATAAGCCTTATTAAGTAGGGGGCTAGTACTTAGTATTATTATCTTAATTAGCCTACTAGTAGGCGTACTAGTAACGCGTATCTAAATAATATTTAGGAGTTAGTAGAGGAGTAATTTCTTAGGGGGTCTCTTTAAAGATAGGGGGAGTAGGTTATTAAGGATTCCTAGGCGGAATAACTACTTAAATAGTTATATTAGTAGTTACTATACGCTACTAAGGAGTAATACCCTTATTAAAGTTAGTATAAGGGCGAATCCCTAATAGTATATCTTAGGGGCGAGGTTATATTAACGTAATATCTATTAGGTTAGCCCTAAGGATTATAGATTAAACTTAGGTATTTATATTAGTCGTCTTTAGGCGTTTAGTACGCCCTAGTATACTATTACTCTTATAGGATTTAGCCCTCTTATTATTACTATTAAGGGTGTTATAATCTAGTTCTAAAAGAGCTACCCGCTTAGAAGGTATTATAGGGGAGCTAGAGGAGCTTAGTTTAGTATAAGAAGGGTAATAGTAGGTAGTTTAAAGACGGCTAGTATAAGTTATATATAATAGATAATTAGGGGAAGTATTAAAATCTATAATATACTATTAAATAATAATAATAGGTAGGAAGAAAAAATCCCTAATAAGATTAGTAGGCGCTAAGATATTAGACTATTATATTAAATTTAGTAGGTAAATCTATTTATAATAATATATCTTTTAAACTACTATACCGAATTTTATAATTTTTAAAGTAGTAAGTACGTTAAAATAAGTTATATAACTTATTCTAATTAGAAAATATTATAAAGCGTTAGTACGTACGTAGGTAGAATATAAAGAAATATTAGACTTTTAATGTTCACCGCAATTAACACTAGTCCTAAGGAGGTAATTCGGGGGACTTTAGACCAATCAATAAGTAGCGATAAGCTCAGGGTCCCAAATTACATATATTCTATTATAGTAAGAAGATAATACGTATGATGTGTTTGTACGAATTGCCAAAGGTGGAAGATAGTTCGGTGATAGCTTTTCTCTCGTGTTGTAGTGGTGAGAGGAGATGTGATATGATAAAGGTTATGATGGTGCTTAGGGCGGAATCATGGGATTCTGGTATTTGGGTGGGATGAGAACAGGCAATTTGTCCGTATGTCCCTGGTCCGGGGAAATTGGAAGCCGGAAGCAATTAGGCGTTGAAGAGATCAGGATAGAGGTAGAGGTGGTGTTGAGAACGAAATGATGGAAGAGGATCTGGAGTGATAGATTAGAGCAGAGCTGTATGTTTGTGAGTTGGAATAAGACCTTCCATCTTTTTGGTCGCAGGAGATATAGGGGTTGAGGATGTTGTTTGGAGAGGTCGAGACCCTAAAGGGTATGAGATTGCAACAGTGGACGCGTCATCTCATGTCATCTCACGTAGTGAGCGAGCACCCACGAAGAAAAGACTTTTATTATTTTGCCATCATTACTGTCATAATTCATATTCATGAATGTCCAACCACATATCTCATCCAATTCTCCTCAGTCGCCGGAGACCTTCACACCTCCATTCTCGATCTCTATCTTTAACGTCTCAAAATACCATCTCCGCTTCTTCCAAAACGTACCCTGTGAAAAAGCACCATCACTCCCTATCCTTCCACTTGGCAACGAGTTCTTGCAACCGGTCAGTAATCTCACCGTCCCTCGGATGTTGATCCTTCTCCCCCAAAGTCTCCAGCAGATCTTGTTGCAACATGTGCCTCTTCAGCACCGTATGCCTCAGATGCTCATAGTCATCGTCCTCGCACGCTTCTCGGAATACCTTTCGCATCCTGGGAGAGTACAGGTTGCAGCAGCATTTCACATCAGGGTTTGGAAACTGCTGTGGTTTCTTATCGATCTTGGCTGCCAGTGGGGACCCGGTCTTGACCAATGGGTAGACGACGCTCTCGTAGCAATCTTGGCAAATGGTGAACTCTGGAAGGTGAGGATGGACATGCCATGCTTTCCTGGGCTTCATCTTATCTCGAGGACAATCATCAATTGCAGCCAGTTGTTTGGCCAGATCGCAGACCGACTTGGTGTTTGGAGGTTTCCTCCTACTCTCGGCTTCCCGAGAAGATTCCACGATCATGTCGAGGTAGTCACCAAAGCGAATGTCACTACAACGAAGGCTGCAGAAGCGCTCTTTGCGTTCGTGATGGTGAGAAGTTTGTGTCGTGTAGAACACGTTTCGCCAGTGTGGAAAGAGAATCTCCAAGCTGTGCACACAGTGTGGACAGGCATTTACACTGGGTATATGCTTGCCGGTTTCGGGATCCTCAAGACGATACCAGTCTCTGGGAGCAAGTTCATCTCCGGGACATGCTCGTTCCTTAGATGTTACCTCGGACAGGGCGGACAGGAGGTTTACGTCAGGCCCACGTAACAGACATGCCAGGCGGACCCATGGATTGTTGAGATCGCAGAGGGTCTTCCTGGACGAAGGTACAGGACGAGGCTGCAGATAGTGTTCATAAGTAGATCCAAAGACATTGTCACGACAGCTGGGGCAGATGGTGAATGCCGTATTCTGTTTCAATGCGAACCAGTCACTGTAGCCGGTGACCGAACGCGGTCGTGGACACGGGGGGAAATTTACTGGTTGCATGGGTGGGGACGTAGGTGTTATGGGCTTGGGAGCTGAAGACCGTGATCTCATATCAACAGAGCCAGGGGTAGGATTGGTCGATCTTGACCTTGGACCTGGTGCCGTGGTATTAAGAGTAGCAGCATGTGTTGTAGGAGTAGCAGCATGTGCTGTAGGAGTAGCTTGAGAAGTACCAGAGATGTAAGCAGGGACGTAAGACCTGGATCTAGATCTTGTAGTGAACGACCCAGTTTCAGGGTGCGGAGAGCTTGTGTGTACAGCAGAAACAGTTGGCTCCGAATGAGGGGGCTTGTATCTGTCACCAGGCGAACCGGGCGTTACAATACTAGGTGACCGAGCTCTTGACCTGGAGCGGGGAGACGACGATGAGTCATGGCCCTGCAGGAAGGCTACCGGATTTACAGTCAGTTGCGGGCGTACATCAGCACTTGATGCCGATCGTGGACGCCCAGAAAAGCCCATCGGCCTTAAAGTGTTGGGCTTGGAAGATTCCGTGGGCAGGGTAGGCCTGGGTCCAGTCCTGGAATGCTGAGGTTCACCTGATAACATGCACGGTGTTGTGTGCCCTGCTGGGGAGGGCGATCGCACAAATACTCCGGGGGTAGAGGGCTGCGATACTCCAAGCTCCTCAAATTTCGGGGGTGGCAGTGGGCCTGTACTCGTGGGCTGAAGAGGAGCAGGTCGAGACCTTCTATGTTGGTCGCTTTCGGCTGGGTTTTGGTTCGATCCCATGGTCCATGTCGATGATCGCGACGATAAGGGAGACGGCGGCCTTGAAGAAATTGGTGAATGCTTCTTAAGGCTGGTGTGAGGCACCGCTTGGGAGTGGTATGACTCTGAAGGTGGGGTTCCTGGGGGTGAGGAGTACGGAGTTGTCTTCGGTGAACCACGTGGAGAAGCCAAGGGTGAGACACCTGGGGAAGGCCGGGGAGAGGGCCGAGGAGAAGCCTTTCTTCCCGCAGTGTGGTCTCCTTTGAACATCCCGGCCAAGGTTTGTTTGATGGCTGCACCACTGACGAGCGAGGAGAGATTCACGGGCGGGCCATCAGTGTCAAATGACCGCACAGAGCGAACCGAAGGCGATACAGGTAGTTCTGAGCTGGGTTTTCTCCCATTCTGATCCTGAAAATCCATGGCCTGATGTCGGGGCGGATTCTTCGGGGATGCTCCACCATGGTTTCTTCCAGCCTCGCCATGATCACCATCGGAATTGTGATGAGACCTGGTGGGGCGCCTGGATAACGGTCGGACTGCGCCAGCCGATGGAGGGGTGACTGGGTTACGCCTTTCAGATGTTCGCCCATCAATCGAGGGGTGATCAGATCGATTGTGAGTGTTCCATTCCTGGGTAGCTCTTCTGGTAGCCGGTGGAGAGTCGCTTGGATAAGGCAACTCAGAAGCACACCGCTCCATGGAGGGACGCGCGTAGGCTTTAGGATTCTCCTTACCCTGAGATCCCCTTCCAATGTTGTGAATTTCCACCGGCCGAGGGATGTAGTATGATTGAGACCGTTGGTTTTCCATTGATAAGCGTACAGGTTCTTGTGCTGGTCTGGTCTTGGTTTGGGGTTCCGCAGGTCGAGGGAAGTACTGGGACTGGCTGCGCGGGCTTTCGGCATCAGTTCTTCTTGGGTTCGGCATATTCGGAGACAATAGGTACTCTCCAGATGAACGATCTGATTTCGACTTTCTATCTTGGGGCCCAGACGCGTATGGAGAACGTGCGCGTTCTAACACTGGGGAAGACCCTCCCACAGGCTTGGTCTGAACTATATTTGTATCCAGCCTACGCATGGCCTTTCTTCCTCGGTCCCTTTCCGAGAGGCTCACTGTACTCTTCTGTCGTAGTCGCTCTGCATTGTCCGCGGTGCCATAGGTCTGTGGAATAGGGATGTCGGGCTCTGGCTTCCAAACATATCGTTTATCATAGTTGTCACTGTCAGAGACCGGAGGTGTTTCAGGTTCAGAGCTGTAATTGGACTCCCGCGAATGAGTACTTCCCGAGTCATTGCTAGTAGAATATGGCACATCGATAATCATGGGATCCTGGCCAATTATGCCCCGCATTGGAATTCGGTCCTCACTTTCCACTTCTTCTACCTTGGGGGACGGAGGCCATCTTCTCCGGCCGCAATTGAAAGTGTATGGTTGGCGGACTTTCGATCGTGACTTTGGGCGCCTTGGAGGAGGGTATTGATCTTGTACTGGGAGACGGTATCGTGACAACCTTTCCGTGTCCTCGTGTGATCTTGACTAGGGTTAGTATCGCTGATTTGGATGAATATTGAGGGACATACCCATCGTTCCTTCCATTATGAGAGCCAGATCGGCGATAGGAGGGGTGAGATGGGGTCATTGCTGATTGCAAAAGAGCTCCTGCTGTCGTGTGCCTTGCTCGAGCACATAGCAGACGAAATAAGACTACTGGCCAGGCGGAGAGGTCATTCCCATAGGGTACTGTAGGGCAATCACAGGATTAAGAGATATGGATCCTGAGAGTGGCAGCAGAGAAGATATCCGTAAGTGGAGAGGGAAGGCTTAGAACTAATATGCAAAGCATTGACTCGGCTCCCGCGAGTGACCAATCAGTGAATTTGCATCCAGCATAGCCTGTTCGCCTCTCTCCTTGCACTCCAGTCTTCGAACGCAACTAGAATGGAGGGAAAGGCGGTGTCAGCGGTGGGGACCCGGGGGAATTGTGGAAAAGTCAGCAACAACGGTCTCCTCGAGAGCGGTTGGTTGGTTGGGGATGCTCCAGGGCTGCGATATCACCTAGTGCCATGCATTAGGGCCGGGAAGACCTTGGAGACATCAGACAATGGAACCATTGGGATTGGTGGCGTGCCTGAAGCTAATTCTTGCGGGGCATATTTTCGGGAAGCTGCCGATACGATGACTGTTCTACCAACCAATTACTTATATAAACCAGAGGATGTCCCAACGCAATCGATTTCGAAACTGAAAGGCTGTGCTTGAGGCCGTATAATACCTCTTTTGGATTGTGCACATGGGGTCAACGTCCCAGCGTTACGTGTCAAGGCTAACTCTACTATATGACCACCTCCGTCCATGAAATACAGCCGAACCTTAGCATCGATAATGTTGCCGGCCGTCATACCTTGCCAACGGCACCCTATTCACTCCGTATACCTTATGTTCAGGCTTCAGCGCTTCTCTCCGACAATCTTCGCTGCCTCCAGCGCTCCTCATTCCCCAGTGCGTCCTAGGAGAATCGAGGCTTTCACCGCCCTTGTACCCGGCATCATGGTCGTTGGGGATGACGTTGGGTAGCTTCGCATAATGGGAGGCCTCTTGAAGGGAATGGCCTTTGCTTTAGGAATGGCCAACACCACAAGATGCTGCAGGTGTAGAGGCAGATACCCGCAGAGGACCGTGATAGGCCAAGCCTTGTTGGTGGAGAGGACTGTTGTGTTCGAATCGATGCTAGATGTTCGAAGACACGGGCCCAAGGTTCCAGATTGGATCTATTAGGAATGATCTGATATCATTCCAGCTAGCTTGCTATGGGGCCTGCTGTAGGTGAGCTTTCCGACACCCCTATTTTAGTTGTCAAGTCAACTCTGTTGAGGGCCCAATATGAAACGCTTTGATCGTCCTCAACCTGGTATCATATATTGAATCTCATATCGTGATCTGGAAACCCATGATGCCAATATCATCGCGGCTTCCGGATTATAGCACCGGTCAACGCAAAGTATCGGCAATGATTACTACTCTATGTCCACAATTAATTCTCCCTCGCTCCTGGTATCAGAGCATCGTTCGATGCTCGAATGTATCTAAGTCTTAGGTAGCTATCCAAAATAAAGCAAGCTCAGACTAAATAGAATTCCAACATTGATTGCGACGGAGTAGCGAATCCGCATAGACACGATGAAGGCAGATGCCAAACAACCCATATAAATCAAAGGCTTCGGTATATATTTAGGGGTCGAGAACATACACATATACTACAACTGTGACCCAGGGGCGCTGTCTGAGTCATCGGAGTTTAGATGGTCTGCCACTAATTCCGTGTACCACTGTTATCGAAAAAATTTAACGGCTGTTCCCACTCATTCAATTGCATTTTTCCAATTGAGTGTCATCTCTAATCATGTCGTAGTGCTGCAGAGAAATGTTGGGCAGACACCCGTCGTGGCGATACATTGAGTCTTTCCCTTGAGGTTTCACGGAGCAGTCTCCAAGTACTCTGCGCCCAAGTCTCTCGACTCACGATGGATGTCTGCCGCCCATTCACGAGACTCTCATCGGTGCTTTCGAAACGTAGCTCCTATGCTAGGGCTTCCCCAATTCGACATTATGTGGTCAAAATCTCTTCCTCCGTACCCCCCTCTTTCCAGACCCGCAAGCCGTTCAGATATGAAGGAAGACAGCCGCTCAGCACTTCGACAATTCGATGTAACAATATAGGGCAGCAGGCCCCTAGCGCTTATACATACATCGAAAGCCGTACCACGGATGGAGATAGGAAAAGCCTCGTGGATGTCAAGAAGGTTCTTATGATTGGTAGTGGAGGCTTGTCCATTGGGTAGGTGTTCTGCAGCTCATGTCCTCCTTCGTTGGTCCCGAAACATATTGAGAAGACATCACTCCTCGTTAATCTATTATGATCCACGATCTGGATGACAGTTTGCTGACTGTGAGCATCACTCAGTCAGGCAGGTGAATTCGATTACTCTGGTGCGTATGGAATGAGCAACATTGGGCACACATACTGGTCTCCCTATGGCCAATCAAATCAAAAGAGGACTAGGCCACAGCTGATGGTCTTTTGGACATGGTGTAGGTTCGCAGGCTTTGAAGGCTCTAAAGGAACAGAAGATCCAATCGATTCTCATCAATCCCAATGTAGGTGGTTTCCAGCTTGAAAATTGCGATGCTCCCCCAGGTTTCAAGATACGAGATTCGACCGGAGGAACATACTCCTATTTCATAGTCTATGCTTCAAAGAGATCTCTCACAATTGCAATTGCTGACGACCATCATCAGATTGCGACCATACAGACTGACCACAAGCTCGCCGACGAAGTCTACTATCTTCCCGTGACCCCAGAATATGTCACATTTGTAATTGAGAAGGAGCGACCTGATGGGATCCTTCTGACGTTTGGTGGCCAGACCGCCCTCAATCTGGGCGTCAAACTTGAGGAAATGGGGGTATTCGAGCGTTATAATGTCCAGGTACTAGGAACAAGTATTCAGACGCTGAAGACAAGTGAGGACCGAGATCTCTTCGCGAAAGCTTTGAGGGAAATCGACATTCCTATAGCAGAGTCAATTGCATGTAGTACTACCGATGAAGCTTTAGCAGCAGCAGCGCAAATCAGGTACCCAATAATCGTGCGGTCAGCATACGCTTTGGGAGGTCTGGGCTCTGGATTCGCGAACAATGCTGAAGAATTAAGAGACCTTTCCTCGAGATCGCTATCTCTTTCTCCGCAAATTCTGGTAGAAAAGTCACTTAAAGGGTGGAAAGAATTGGAGTATGAGGTTGTTCGTGATAAGGAGAACAACTGCATTACTGTATGCAACATGGAGAATTTTGACCCCCTGGGGACCCATACCGGTACGCTCTTGTTTTGCCTATTTCCTTGTGGCAGTCTGGTCGTTTTGGTCTATTATCAACTTCGACGCCATCTTGACATTGCATGCCAAGCTTACTCTTCAAACTACTAGGTGATAGTATAGTCGTTGCCCCGAGCCAGACACTAAGCGACGAAGAATATCACATGCTGCGGACTGCTGCAATTAAGATCATTCGCCATTTGGGCGTTGTTGGGGAGTGTAATGTTCAGTATGCACTGCAGCCAGACGGGCTGGACTACTGTGTCATTGAGGTGAATGCACGTCTCTCAAGGTCTTCAGCCCTTGCCTCTAAAGCTACTGGTTATCCGCTAGCATACACGGCAGCAAAGATAGGACTTGGTCACTGTCTTCCGGATCTCCCTAATGCTGTAACCAAGACCACAACAGCGAACTTTGAACCAAGCTTGGATTATATTGTGGTGAAGATGCCCCGATGGGATCTCAGCAAATTTCAACATGTCAAACGTGATATTGGAAGTTCCATGAAAAGTGTTGGGGAAGTCATGGCTATAGGACGAACCTTTGAGGAGGCCTTCCAAAAAGGTAAGTGCTTAGCTGGTCTCTTAGACACGGACATAAAATCTGACTGTAATCATTCAATAGCCATTCGGCAAGTCGACCCCAAATATATTGGATTGTGAGTAACGCTTCCTGTCCGACCCTCCTGTTTTTTATGCGCTGTCTGTTATACGAAATCCATCATGAGTCTCAAGACGTATCCTAAATCCATCCATATCTTCAATTCCTCCCAGTTTGCACTGCTCTTACCCATTTGAATAAAACTCTAATTTCGAATCTATCCAGTCAAGGCGATGAATTTGAAGACCTCGATGATGTTTTGAGCAACCCGACCGACCGGCGATGGCTTGCCGTCAACCAAGCAATCTTGCAGGGGTATTCCGTTGATCAGATCCATGGGCTGACAAAAATCGATAAGGTATGTACAAAGTCTTCTTGCCCTCGATAATGTGTTGATCTTTTCATAGTGGTTCTTACACAAGCTGCAAGGTATTGCCGACTTACAACGTGAGATGGAAGACATTGGTAGTCTTTTTGGGTTGAGGAGGGAGCTGATGCAACAAGCCAAGAAAATGGGCTTCTCTGATAAGCAAATTGCCCTGTACGTCGGCAGCACCGAGGAAGAGGTCCGAGCCCGGAGAAAAGGCTTTGCTATCAAGCCCTTCGTCAAGAAGATCGATACTCTGGCAGCTGAATTTCCTGCTGTACGTGTACATTTCATCAAAACGCTCACTGGTGCTAATTGAACTAACAACCATTCTAGGACACTAACTACCTCTACACCACTTACAATGCATCTTCTCACGACGTTACATTCGACGACCATGGTACCATCATTCTGGGAAGCGGAGTCTACCGCATCGGGAGCAGTGTGGAATTCGACTGGGGTGCCGTAAATGCTACGCTTTCGTTAAAGCAAATGGGAAAGAAGACCGTCATGATCAATTATAATCCAGAAACATACTCTACCGATTTCGATACTGCGGACAAACTGTACTTCGAGGAGCTCAGCTACGAGCGGGTGGTTAGTATTATATTCTCTCGACTCGATTATTCCCCGAACAGGAACTTGAAGTGCGTTTCAGGCCAGGTTTCGGGGTATTCCTATTCCTAGATGTGTCTGGAAACCTTGTCATTGATTGATATGGGAATGCTAACTCCTGGGAATCATTATAGATGGACATATATGAATTGGAGCAAGCTAGTGGCGTTGTCGTCAGCGTTGGTGGCCAGTTGCCCCAGGTAAGTCTCTTAAAGTAAATTCGCTGCGTGTGCTGCAGATTGAGTCGCTAGACACGTCATTAAGGGCATCACACACCATATAATTTACGTATGGCTTTGCAGACAATGCTGACCTAAATCGTTGTCAGAATATCGCTTTACGGCTCCAGGCTGGCAAAGCACGCGTGTTAGGCACTGATCCTCAGGTTTTCCATCCTCGCTGGTTTTGCGCAATGATATCTAGCTAATATCTTTTCTAGGACATAGACAAAGCCGAAGGTTAGTATTCACTGAATTGGTACAGCATATATAGATAACCGTAGTACTAACGCTGGAATAGATCGCCATAAATTCTCACAAATCCTAGACGATATCGGCGTTGATCAGGTTCGTTGTGTTCTCCGCCCACCACTTCTCCAATCCGATTGTGCTCAGGAGTCTTGAGAGGTATCTTGAGAGCTTGAGACAGGAAGTCTATCCTTGATCATCTCGTATCACCTAGTCTAGTCAAATGCTGACGCCAATATCTGACAGCCTGCATGGAGAGAACTCACATCTGTTGTGGAAGCCGAAAAATTCGCCGACGAGGTTTCGTACCCAGTCCTTGTACGCCCTAGCTACGTCCTGTAAGTGGTTTCCAGTCCAACTATCCAGTTCTATACCAATTTAGCTCGAGTCACGTTGTGGAAGATAACCTCTTCAATCACGCCTTTAGACTCAGATAATCATTAAGAAGGCACCCACTGACCGTGAGATCACTTTCAGGTCTGGAGCAGCCATGAGCGTCATTTACAGCCAAGCCGAGCTCAAAGACAAACTCCTCAGCGCCTCTTCGGTTTCGCCTGATCACCCTGTTGTTATCACCAAAATGATTGAGAACGCCCAGGAGATTGACGTCGATGCTGTGGCTTCTGGTGGCAAGCTCCTGATACACGCTATCAGTGAGCACGTCGAGGCGGCAGGAGTGCACTCCGGCGATGCTACACTAATCCTGCCACCCGTCAGCCTTGATGGAGTCGTTATGGCACGCATCAAGGAAATAGCAGAAAAGGTTGCGAAGGCATGGAGCATCACCGGCCCGTTTAATATGCAGATTATAAAAGTAATGGCAGATGGCGGTGAACCACTCCTCAAAGTCATCGAGTGCAACCTCCGCGCTTCACGATCGTTCCCCTTCGTCTCTAAGGTACTTGGTGAGTCAATATCATCTCTCATAGCTCTCCCCATCCCTTTAAATTTCACTCTCCAGGAGTGAGGAAATGTATCTTATCTTTCGAAAGTATTACTGACTGCGGATCTGTAGGTACAAATTTTATAGATGTGTAAGTACTTACTTTCTACCGGAATCCGGTCGTGGTGAGAAAATGCTGATCGCGAAATTATATAGTGCTACAAAGGCTCTAGTTGGAGAAAACGTGCCTGAGCCCACAGACCTTATGGCCGTAAAGAGAGATTACGTCGCCACAAAGGTGCCACAATTCTCGTGGACTAGGCTGGCTGGTGCCGACCCATTTCTAGGCGTTGAGATGTCTAGTACTGGAGAAATGGGTTGTTTTGGTAAAGACTTGACGGAAGCCTACTGGACATCGGTACAATCGACCATGAATTTCCGCATGCCGGAGCCTAGCGAAGGCTTGCTCTTCGGTGGTGACGTTAGCATGACCGAGCTACCAGCGATCGTTGATTGCCTCAGCCCACTGGGATATAAATTCTTCGCCGCCAGCGCAGACGTGAAGGAATATCTGGAGTCCAAAGCGAAGACCAGTGTACTAGTGGAAGTTATCGAGTTCCCCAAACAAGACAAGAGGGCATTGAGGGAGGTCTTCAAGAAGTACGACATCAGAGGCGTGTTCAATCTAGCCCTGAAAAGAGCTGACAGTCTCCTGGACGAAAATTACGTGATGCGTAGGAATGCGTAAGTATTTTGTTCACCTGCCCAGTCGGAGCTAACGTGTTGTTATTCATTCAGTGTCGACTTCGGTGTCCCATTGTTCATGGAGCCAAAGGTACGAGTTGCAGCCTATTTCGTACTTTGAGGATGCAGCCTGTGCTGACACACTCAACAGACGGCTCTACTCTTCGCGCAGTGTATGAGTGCGAAGTTACCGAGACCGGAGGGGATCCCGCCTGAAGTGCGCAGATGGAGTGACTTCATTGGCGGCTATTGAGACATTGCTAGTCGATGTTGGACATACGATTTTGAGAAATGGGTGGCTTGGATACTAAACGCCCAACATCCCCTGAGCGTGATCCGCGTTATGGGCTTCGAGAAGATCCGCAGGACCGCCCTTGGTATTTTGACACATTGGATATACTAGCCCTAGGCAGAATTCGTGCGTGGTCCTGGCTTCGTTTGGAAGATTCAGCTCAAGTTATTGGCCCTGCCAAATGAATCTATGCGGAGATAACGTGGATCCCAATCTATTATTTCAAGACATCTACAGCTACAGATAACGGGTCCTTTTGCTGGAGCCAACTAAAGGCAATGGTTCGAAGGGTACAGGATTGATCTAGACTTGAATATTGACACGTAGATTGGATAGACAATGGCAAAATAGGCAATCATCTTTGGCCATTTGGCTTGAGTAAAGCCCGTTGCAATCTTTCTGAAGATATCTGACATGGCACGCAACCAGCCCCATGTTGAGATTTCTGGCAACCCCATTAGATTGAATAGCCCCACCACCTGCCTTTGGGATCTGCTCAAGACGAGACATATACTCGTCTTACACCTCCAAGCAATCTTCTCACCGTCTACAATCTCTTCCAGTACGACAGGTGGCAGATTGCGATTTAGTGAGCAGGAACAGTACGTACTCTGTTCTTGTGGACGGAACAGAAGTGTTTGAAACCCCCTATTGGTGTTCATAATGTTCTCCTCAAACGTTCTTCATCGTGCGTGTATGTATCGGAACAGTGTTGCATATGTTCTAGATTGCTGCCTTGGCCTCATACCATGGAAGCCAGTATGCCAATATCGATGCTCAACTGATCTTAAGCGCAAACATCCTCAAAAAGTCACCCAGCAGATCCGCATCCTCTAGCATAAGATTCTTTATTTCCCCTTCCTTGACGAGATTCGCCATCTCGACACCGATATAATGAGCCAACATCGCCCGGATCCCGTCTTCCTCGTGGATGGTGGTGATGGGTGCCATGGTGTTCGCGTAGACGTATCTTAGTAGAGCAGTGATCTCGCCAACGCGTTCGATGTACAAGGTGTGAATTGCGAGCTGGTGTTGCAGTTTCTGAAGAGCTAGTTCCCGTAGCGGTTGGACGTCGTATTTCTCGGAAAAGACGTACATGCGGGCATGGCCGAGGAAGACCTGGGTGTAGTCTTCATCGGGTCCTTTGTTGGCTCGGGCAGCGGGGATGGAGGAAGTTGAGGGTCCCGTATTCCGTCGCTGACTTACGAAAGACTCTCTTAGGAAACCTTTGACGGCTAGCTCGGTCATCTTCTTTGCTTTCTTCTTGTCCTTTGTGGGGGTGCCCCACGATCCCCACTCGTCATTGGGGACCGGGTCCTTGGCTGGCTCCCCATTCGCTATTTCAGACTCGATGGTGGTGTGTTCGCGGGCCGGGTAGTCGCCAGTGTATGTCCAGCGAAGGAAGCGTAGGAAGGTTTCCTCGTCCACCTCGTCGAGAATCGCAAATCCTTGTTGTGCTTCGGACAGATGGCCATTGATCATACGATTGAGAGGTTCGGAGCAATCGGCTACCAAGGCTGCATGGACGTACAGTGGCTTTCCCTCGACGATGAATGTGAAGGGTTTCGAGGCGAAGATACTGTCGAGACGTCAGATAGCTGCACATTTGAGGGTAGAGACTTGGATGTTGTCCATGTACCTGCTGTCCGGGAGCGACATCTTAAGCTATTCTGTTGGTCGACACGCAACCCGACTTGTGCTGTTTGATGGGACTCCGGACCCATTTGGGGTGTTCATCCAAAGTGAATGTGGCTGTGAAGAACATGTGGTGTTCAGTGGCTTCGAACGAGGCTGCAGCTTTAGGTCTAAGTTCTCCAGCGGTGTCTGCCTGCGTACTAGAATAATGGGAGCTGCATTGAGAGCTTGATTGGTGAGTTCCATTACAAGCTGGGAGCCTTTACCTAGGCCCTGGGAGCAACGGTCGTGCAGAATAATGCATGCAGTAGAAAGTAAGGAAATTTCACTGTTCAGCCGCGTCGACCCCGTCCCATTCAGGAAAGAGTGCGAATGACGCAAACCCATACTGTACCACCAACGGGATTTATAGGCCACTAGTGATCCTTCGATACCCAAATACCATTTGTTTAGATGACACAGTTTGATGGGATGAATGGATTTCAGCCATGCTGGTGTTATGGACATAGAACTGTTGGAAGACATGTGCTGCATATCCTGAGATTCCTTTACACACCAAGGCAACTGCGATAAGCTGGCTTCCCCATTGTCTCGTGCCCGAGCTCTGACTCGACCGAACAACACCCTACCGTTCCTCCGGTACTTGTTCCCTCACACCCGCCAGCGAGCACGAGCACGGCTTGCAGCTTTTAGACACGATACTCTCCCTCGATACAAGCTTCGAGCACAATCACGAATATACAGATTCATCGTCAAACGACAGACGAAGCGGCGTCAGAGAAAGGCTGCCGGCCAGGGTATACTTCACCGGCTTGGGGGCCGAAGAGGTATTCTTGCCGCTTTTCGGCAAAGAGAAGCGAACCCATCGATAGCGTGGACCAATATGGATGGCTACACATCGGGGTCCGAAAGGGGAGCTAGACGAAAGAAGCTTGCAGGTTACCTCAAGGCTGCAAACACTCTTCGCCAGTCGTACCAGCAGTCTTATGGTTTGGGAGATCAGAGGGATGGTGCGGACGAAGATGGATCAGCTATACCTGGAGCATTCCCCGACGCTGCCGTGGTACGCAACGGGGATGAGGAAATGCTGCTTTTCCCAAGCTACGCGATTCGCCATATTACACCCAAGCGTCATCACATGGCAGAACCAGGAGCGTCTCAAGATATACGGAGCGACAGAGGCACAGGAGATGCAGAGTATTGGAGGAAAGAGTGGCAGAAGTACGAAGACGATACATCCATAGTGGATGTTGATATCAGGGGCTGGATATATGCTCCCCACCGAGGGCAAATAACCCGAAAGAACAGATTGTTGGTCGGCATTGCAAGGCAACTCAGTGGCATACCCGCTCCAGCGAGCAACGAAGCAGCTAGTTCACAATCTCCGCATCACGCCCGGGTCGAAGCACGGAACATGAGGCATGAGGAGGAGATCGTGGAGAAAGAGGCAGAGTCGATAACGAGGAGGGGTGAAAGCGAAGCAGACATTGCATGGCAAGGCCGTTACAACGAGCAGCCGAGTCGGGACAACGATCAGTCTAGCATACACAGCCTGCCTGGTCATAGCCGGTCATCGTCGCCGGACATGCGCGGACCCAGAGCAATGTCACGACCAGTATCTAATAATTCACTACACTCAGACTATGATCCCGCTTCTAAACCACTCGCAAAGCGATCGACCTGGAAGCAACCATCAGATATGACATCTGCCGAGATCTCCATGGCGAATGCCCATCTTATGGCTCGACTGAAGCCTTTTCTGACCACCCCTCTTGCGAGCACGCCTCTCACCGTGTTCTTCTACAATGAACAAGCTTCAAGATCTCGTACGATCACTACCAACGAAGCTGGACACTTCTCACTCCGGGCCCCATTAGACTTCGTCCCAAGCCACGTGAGGGTACTCGCTTCTGACAAGCTATCAGCCACCGAGGAAGTACGGATCACGGAGCCCAAGGGTATAAGCATGATCAGTGACATCGACGACACGATCAAACATTCAGGCATCGGAAACGGTGCAAGGGACATTTTCCGCAATGCTTTCATCCGGGACCTTGGTGATCTTACTATTGACGGTGTCAAGGAGTGGTATTCCACTATGGCTGATTTGGGTGTGCAATTCCACTACGTATCGAACTCTCCCTGGCAACTTTATCCTGTACTTCTGAGCTACTTCGCCCTCGCTGGGCTTCCGAAAGGTTCCTTCCACCTGAAACAGTATACTGGTATGCTTCAGGGTATCTTTGAACCTGTTGCTGAGCGAAAGAAAGGCACACTGGACAAGATTCTGGCAGATTTCCCGGAAAGACGTTTCATCCTGGCTGGGGATAGTGGAGAGGCCGACCTTGAGCTGTATACAGACGTCATGCTAGCAAATCCGGGTAGGATCATCGGCGTGTTCATAAGGGACGTGACAACAGCCAAAGCCACAGGCTTCTTCAATTCCGCTGTCAGGTCCCAAGGCTCTCGGTCGCCATTACGAGGTCGACGTCAGAATGGTGAGAGTGTATCTCCCAAACTGCCGTTAGACAAGCTAGAAGGAAAACCGCCCGCTTTACCTCCAAGGCAACCAAGCCATTCGGCTAACATGGGGGCCTCGGCGGCTAGTACACCTACGATGGGCAATCTTATAGATGTCGATGAAGTGCCGCCCCGGGGAGTCCACCGATCGTTGACCGACCCAGAGGACAGCAAGGCAGAGAGGTCCAATTCGACAAAGTCAGCTAAACCACTCCCACCATCACGACCCTCGAAGCCAATGTCATTGCGGTCCATCTCGGGTGAACAACCGAGCTCATCTTCTTCACTACCAAATTCCATCCAGGAATCCGCCCCATATCCTCCCAAGCCACGGCAACACTCTGGTCCCCCGGAAAATCCGAATCTACCCCCAGAACCCTCCCCACTCTCTCAAACTCAGAATGCTTCGCCACCAGGCAGTCGAGCGAGTTCTGTCGAGCGTCAGTCGTACCGTGCCTCAGTCCGTAGCAAAGTCTCTTCGGCATCTAACGCTATTTACTCCCTATACAACGGTACTTCATCCCCACCACCAGCTCCACCTCCCACCTCAGATCCCTCCATACCTAGCTCACGCCCGCCTCCACCCATCCCTCCACGCCGAAACATTACTTCATACCCTGCGGCTGCAGCTCAGTATGCCACTAATCGCATCTCTGGTGTTCGAAATGGGTACAACAATGATGGTAGCGGAAGTAGTGATGACCCGTATGGCAACGATCCCGTTCTGAGCAAAAAGGAGGAGATGTGGGCTAGGAGGTGGACGAGAGCGAAGGAGATATTTGCCGAGAAAAGAGTAGTCCTCCGGACTTGGAGGGTTGGGGAGGATATAGCCGATGAGGCTATTCGATTGGTCGAGAGGGAAAACAAGCGGATGGGGAAGCGATGAGGATGCACATAAGACAGTCATGACATAAATGCATAGCGCTGGTAGATGGTATCGTTTCAGTGGGGATCGGCTCCTCGCAAGATGGCTCTTTACCGAGTCCATTGGCTTTTGGCTATCACGTATCGAATGAACAAAGTTGGCCTGCAAAGTGGACCAGTCGGTGTGTGGTTTCACCATGCCTTACTGCACCACAGTTGTACACTTTTCTTATTCCGTCACGACCCTTCCATATGTGATCGTCAACACTCGCAAATCGACGCCTAGGACCGCAGCTTCCTGTCTAACCTTTTAGACGGTCATCCCGTAGGCTTCCTCCCCTCTCCACCCTTTCACATATCTCCTGTCCATAAGCTATGTATTGATGACTACTTCACTCACACATAGAAGAGTCCGCCAGTTTGTTATGATAGGTCCATTCAGAAATATTGCTTTTCTGACCAGTTCGATTACGCAGTTTCGGAGATCCTGCTATACCGAATCTTGTGCGAATTCAGTCCCGTTAAGCTTATGTTTGGTCGACCTTTCATCTCCCTTTTGGAGGCTTTTCTACGAATTAGCCGCCGTTGATATAGGCTCGTTGGACTCGCACTTAGTACCGGTCCTTGCATCATCTATTCAAGACGTAGAGGACGTAACCCCAAAACGCGGAGCAAGCACCCAGATCATTCGTGGGATTAGAGCTCTTAATCCTATCAATCTAAAAGGCCTTCAGTTTATCCGCAGTGTTTATCGCCTTAAGCATTCGGTTCCAACACATCCATTTCCCACTGCTTTGACTGGAGTTGTCATATCCAGTTCGCTGTCTTTGTCTTAGTCCGTTTTAGCACATTCAAATCATGCATAGTACGTACACCTTGCCTCTCGTCAATTCCTCCCTGTCGAAAGGTCGTTTGACTGGTAACAAGCCATTTCTATACAAAGTGTAAGTCCTAGAAAAGGGACTGGGAATTGGTGGCCAAGATCCAGTTCTTGGCGGTCAAGAGGTCTTGATAGCAAGGATGGACGATCTGGATGATCTGGATCGATTTTATCCGCTGGGAAATAAATCGGAAGCGAGAATGTCGTCTTGTCACGCATGTAAGGCGTTTGGAAAACGTTGAGGGAATTTACTGAGAGTTGTCGAATCATTTCGACCACCTCTGGATATGAAGTCTGTGGTCGGTCTTTCCGAATGATGGTGTTTAATTGTAAAAGCCAACAGCTGCCACCATGCAATGGCATTCTATCTTCCACACAATGACTGGAAATTCCGCCTTACCAACACCAGGTTGGAACTTTTGCGGGATGCTTCTTCAAGATGTTGCATTTCAATTCTCTCTCGTCTGTGAGAATTGGATACCTCCCATCCAGCCTCCCCACACACACGGCACGGCGCAACAAAAGTCCAGCCACACCCAGTATAATCCCCAATCGAGCAAACAATCCATCAATGTCCTCACACATTATCTGCCAACTCCCCAACTGATAACCCCGTCCTACGCTCATCTTCCCCAATCATACGTACCAGTCCGTTGCATTGAAATAGCTGTCAATCTCCCTTCCTCCATATATATCCTCTCTTCCAAACCCTCCCACCCCCCTTTCATCCCCCATCCAAAAACCTAACCTGAAACTCCGCCTTCCCACCCCCTCCCCCCTCCTCCTCATCCCCAACCAAAAAATCACACTCCACAGCCCCATACTCCTCCACCAGCGCGTAAAACACGCGCAGCGCACCCTCGGCCACGGACCGTGTTATTTTTCTGCGAGGGAGGGGAGGGAAGGGGGGAGGGGGGACGCGCATTGAGAAGGTGACGTCGGCGGAGGTGCGGTGGAAGGGGAGGGGGTTGGGGTTTTCTGCGGGGGTGGGGGGTGTTAGTTGAAAAGGTGAGGAGTGGTATGGGGAGGGGAGGGGAGGAGGTGGCTAAGGGGAAAGGGGGACTATACGTACTACGGTAGTACTCCTCCTGTTCGGTGATGAGATCTTGCAGTGCGTATTTTTCGACGGAGAGGCCGGCGCGGTATGTTTTGACCATTTTTAGGACTTGGGGCGGTTGGGTGAGGGGGAGGGGGAGGGTGAAGGGGGCGGGGGGGAAGGTTTTGTAAGGTGTGCTGGGGTTGGGGTTTGGGGGGGTTGTGGTGGAGGTGGTGTTGAGAGGTGGGAGGAGGAGGGTCAGGTAAGGGAGGGTGGGTTTTTCGTTAGGGGGTGTGGGTGTGAGGGTGAGGTGGTTGGATGCGGGTGAGGATGCAGGAGGAGGGGGAGGAAGTGGTGCTGGGGTTGTTGCGGGTAGGAGGAGGAGGAGGAGGAGGAGGAGGAAGGAGGCGAATTGGAGATATTTTGCTGGGGGGAACATGTTTGACTGGTGGTGATGACTGGGAGAGGCTTGCTGGGTGTGGATATCTTGATGACGCGGGGGATGAAACGAAACGAAATGTGATTCGTGTGCACAGATGCTGGGTCGGATATATCTCTTTCCCTGAGGGTGATAGATCATAGGTAGAATATGGCGCGAGTGCGCATCTTCGATCGTTTGGACGCGAGAAATTGCGAGTATGCGCTTCTCACACCAGGGCAGTGGTGCATTGGAGGATCTAGCGCGACAACGAGGGTGCAAGGGAAGCTTTGGAAAGAAAGAAAGAAAGAAAGAAAAATAGAAGATAATGTCGATTCGACGAGACAATCAATTAAGAAGCGAAAAACATGACCCCATATCTCATCATCATCGTCCAGCCTTCACCCTCGTAGAAACCTTCAAATACCATCAGAGAATGCCAGAGAACACATCACTCCGACATATACGAAACCGTAATCTGTCCATTGACACAATAAGTCCCAGACGCCATACCGCCCATATCCAGCGAACCACCTACGATCCCATTCATTAGTCTTCGTTTGCGAGAAAATTGTACTGTACCCAAAAACATACCTTCATCGCACAAGAAGAATTTCGTCCCCTGATCATCACACGTCAAGTATCCAACGGGCGAACATGTGCCATCGCTAGCCCTCTCGATCGAAGCGTCCGCGCACAGGGTGCCGGGTGCTACGGCGCCCATGTCGATGTAGCGGGGTGGTCCGTCGGGTGCGGGGGCGCAGAAGGAGTAGGAGGAGGGGGTGGGGCAGTAGAGGTCGTTGGGTGTGCAGTCGGCTGGTGGGCCGGTGGATGCTGGGGATCTTGGTTGTATGCCGATGGCGTTTGGAAGGGATGCGGGTGAAGGGGTTGGGTTGATGGAGGTGGTGTTTGGAGAGGTTGATGGGACCGAAGATGTTGGTTCAATTTCAGTGGCATTTGAAGAGGACGTGACCGAAGATGTTGGTTCGTTCTCAGTGGCATTTGAAGAGGATGTAACCACAGCTATCGGCTCAACGAAACTTGTATCCGGAGATGGTACGCTTAGCGAGCTGCTCGGTGTCACCATGGTCGTCGTGATCGTCCGGGCTATACGTGTCGTCTGATACGGGAGCGTGCGCTGCAGCGTGGAATTGGACCCAGAGCGACCAGCGCTCGTGACCGCCCCCGTCCCTTTCAGCGTGTACGTGGCATTGGGATAATGGACGATGGTCATGGGAACCGGGACGACGGTGAGGACGGACGTGATCGTTACGGGGTTGGCTGCTGCTGCTCGCAGAGCGGCGAGGAGAACGAATGTGGTGCCGACTAGCTGCATGACGACTGTGTCAGTAGCACAGACGCTGACGAAAAGAATTGTTGGGAAGGGGATTGAGGTTATTTGTTTGTGGACGCGTTGACAGGAATGTGCCGAAATTTGATTCACGCTCGACTGGTATGGACACAGGAAGATCGGCTCAACACGGGAGACGATATAATAACGAATGAAATTGAAAGGCTGTACACAACGATTTCGCGAAAGGAGATCTCCCTCCAGGCCGGTAGTGTTCTTCATATATTCGTATTTCAAGCAGAAATCGCAAGCGTCGAGAACAAGTGGGAATCCACGAATGGCACCATGTCAGATTATCATCGTATGAAGCGCATGCTTCGTGCAAGGCGCTTTCCAGCTAAGGATTTTTCCATACTTTTAGTAGGAAACCTTTCTTGTGGCTTTTGTAGGACCAATTGAATACCCTCCTTTTGGAGTAGTGCAATACGCACAAGGAAGAGGGAGATATATCAATAGGGAAGTGGCAGATTTGGTATTGTCGATATCGCATGAAGATGGACAAAATTGCGGTGATGGATTGTTTCCTACCTCCTCCACTTTGTGGTAGTGTTTGGTGCAACTCTTATCCAAGTCTTGCCTTACTTATCCAAAACTAGCGCCAAGCATGTTGTTCCTTTAGGACCCAAAGACCTTGTCGTAGCCTGTCAGTGTGAATCGGTACCTGACATCGTTCTTCTTGACTCGCTCCACAGCCTCCGCGCATCCCTTCTCGCTGATATCAAGCGTCTCAATGAGCGGTTTGATATTCTTCTCGCTGGCCAGCTTGAGCATGGCAAACATCTCAGGTCGGCTACCGATGTGGCTGCCTCCCATCTTGGATCCATTGGGAGTGAAGTCCTGAGCCATCATGGTGGGAAGTGGCTTGTCTGGCAGACCAACGTTGTGGAACTCGCCATTGACGTTCAACGTGGACATGTACTCTTGGATGTTGAAGGTGTTGGTCATGTCTGCGGTGTTGAGGATGAAATCAAATTCGAAAGCATACTTCTTGGCCCAGTCCTTCTCGCCTGTAACGATGAATTCTTTGGCGCCCAACTTCAAGGCATCGTCCTTCTTGTTCGGGGTGTGTGAGAGGGCGTAGACTTCGGCACCGAGAGCTTTCGCCCACAAAAGACCGAAGTGGCCAAGTCCTCCACTAGCCAAAGCGTCAGCCTGATTCGAGCCGTCTCAAAGGTAGAGAGACATGGAAGGCTTACATTCCAAGGATGGCAACTTTCTTTCCTGGCCCTATCTTTGCTCGTACGAGAGGGCTCCAGACGGTAAGACCAGCACACATCATGGGACCTGCATCTGTTGACTTGATGTTGTCCGGAATCTTAAATGTGAAATACTCGTGGGCTCTAATATGGCTAGAGTATCCTCCCTGTGAGATGGTTCCGTCTTCATAAGGTGCACCGTAGGTGTCTGCAAAAGGTCAACAACCTCCGTTTCGGCCCTCGACGTTCTCATAATGATCACCCACCAACCATGTGGGGGCAGTAATTCTCGTTGTCCGATTTACAAAGCTTGCACTCCAGACATGCTCGGATCTGGGCACCAACGCCAACGCGATCTCCAACCTTGACAGTGGTCACCTTGTCACCGACTTTGATAGCCTTGCCGATAACTTCGTGACCAACACAAATGGGAAGAGGGCAGTCGCCCCAGCCTCCATCGATGGTGTGAACATCGGACCCACAGACGCCACAGCACTCGATCTTGATGTCGATATCACGGTCTTCGAACTTCTTTGGTTTGAACTGGAGTAAAGTTCAAGATGTTGAGCGAAATAATCCTGAGGTATGGGGTTTTACCTACCTCTTCCTTCTTGAAGTCAGTCCATTTGCTTTGGTCCTCGATCATGAACCCTTCGAAGGTGTCCGGGTATCCCATAGTTGCAGTAATTGTGATTAGTCTGTGCAGATGTATACAAGTCCTAGATTGTGACTATAATATTGAATGTGAAAATGTATGTGGGAGAATTTCAGGAGTTGAAGTCCCTGAGCTCATAATGTCTATTTGGCAATGCAACAGTCGACGTCACGGCATTTGTTCCTGACGCGGGAAAAATCTATTCGGCTGTCGGCACACGCTATCGGGCATACAAGTGAAGTGGTCTAGACTCGAATACCGCAGGACGGAAATATCGATTGAGTTTGGCGGCGGACTGTTGTCAAGCTTCAGTGGCTCAACGGTCCTTCGATTCGACACCAATGTGTGGACTAAGAGATGCCCTTCCGCTGTTTGCCTGGTGAAAGAACGACATGGAAGGTATGCCGAGCCACGTAAACTGAGATATCATACCCCGCACATGTGGGGTTATGCATGGTACCCGAAAAGGTGGAGATAACGACATGTTGACATACTTCGTACCGACTGGAGGTGAACAGAATCGTCGTAGGTAGCACAGGGCTTACCAGGTGCTGCGACTGTCGTTATTTGAACCACATAGCAGAGTCCTGCAACGCTGCCAAGTATGATGCAAGCACTCCGGTTCCATGGGCAGAAAGACATCCGGCTCGAGGAAGTAGAGATCCCAAAATGCGGCAAAGGTCAAGTCAAGGTGAGTGTTGCACTGATCATGCGTCGAAAACAGCCCTGACCCCTTCACGATAGGTGAAGCCCGCATTTGTGGGAATATGTGGCACTGGTAAGTCAAAGACAAGCCATCGCAAGAGGCCTCGCTGACGCTGGCGATGCAGACCTCCATGAATACCTTGGGGGTCCCAATATCATGCCCACGACCCCTCATCCCATCACCAATGAGAAAGTCCCTTTGACTTTGGGTCACGAATTTAGCGGCGTCATAGAGGAGGTTGGCGACGATGTGCACGACATCAAAGTGGGAGCAAGGGTCACCGTCCAGCCCATCATATACGATGGGACCTGCGGTGCGTGCAAAGAGGGGTACATCAATTGCTGCGATAGCAACGGCTTTGTTGGGTTGAGTGGTAAGTCCTTGGGGCCCTCCATGGCCAGTGGGCGCTAATTAGGCCTTAGGATGGGGCGGTGGGCTATCGGACCACGTAGTACTTCCTCGAAAAGCAGTATACGAGATCCCGGACCATATCTCGATGGAGGTTGCAGGCAAGCTGCTCCGGCGTCGGTCGAGTATTAGCTGACCCACGGTTCCAGCCCTCGTAGAGCCATTAGCTGTAGGATGGCATGCCGTCAACATCAGTCCTTTCAAGCAGGGTGATTCTGTCTTGATCCTAGGAGGTGGACCCATAGGCCTGGCGGTCATTCAGGCGCTGAAGGCGAAAGGGGCCGAGAAGATTATTGTCTCCGAGATGGCGCCACGACGAAAAGAATTCGCGAAGCAATTCGGCGCTCATTATATCCTGGATCCATCTAAGGATGACATCGTGGCTCGAGTACGAGAGATCTGCGACGGTCAAGGAGCAAACGTGGCTTTTGATGCTGCCGGAGTGTATGCGAACTTTCATTTGGGGGCCTGACATCTTGAGCGTCGTGCGGAATTTGAGTCATGTCTCACAAGATTCCTGCTTCCCAGTCATGTCTGAATATGCACGATCATGCCCTGGAGAAGAATGCTGATGCCGAAACCTTTAGGCAAGCCGGTCTCGACCAGGCGATTCAATCGATTCGAGCTCGAGGCACCTTAGTCAACATCGCAATCTGGGAGAAGACGGCAAACATCACTCCGAATGCGCTCTGTTTCCGTGAAAGGAGGTACATGGGCGTTGCAACGTATCAAGAGGGTGACTATCAAGATGTCATAGACGCCATTGCTTCCGGTTAGTTGGCAGGCTTGCGAAAGGAGAGCGGAGCTGACCGTGCTTGGCTTAGGTCAACTAAACCCTGGGTCCATGATCACAGGGAAGATACAGTTGGACGAAGTTGAGGAGAAAGGGTTCAAGGCCTTGATCCATGATAAGGACAACCACGTCAAGATTCTCGTCGAAATCAAGCCATGACCATCCGATGGTGTACTGGATAGTTCGATGTCGCAAAAGCTGCTGTAAGATATCTGTAAGAACTGATTCGCCAAGGGATGTTTGTAGATTGTGAAAATTGTCTGTGAGAGAGAGCGTTCGAGCAATTCATTTGATAGCGGAGTGATTGTGTACCCCTGCGGGCAAAGCATACTAGCGCCATGAAAGCGCCTTCCGGGTCCATACATGTTTAGCTGCTAAGCTGCACTGAACATGGTTCAGGCCTATTCCTAGCCCCTGGAAACTGTGAAAGGCTCACGGTAGGCTGAGATCGGAGTCTGATACTAAGTCGAACGTTGACCTCTCCTGTGAATCCCAATCAGCAAGTGTCTTCAGCTCTTCGGCAAGGGTATGGGATGATCTCCTCGAATCGTACTTCTCGCGTCATAACGTATGTGCCTCGACTCTTGGCGTTGGGCCTGGCTCCTCTCGCCTGAGAATTGTCGAATCGTGTCCCACTAATTCGATGGTAGTCCTCTGGAATTTGGTGAAATCACGTTGACAGCGTCAACGCGTCCCAAGAAACCTATAGTGATGACACATATACGACGAACGTAGTGAAGGAGCGACTGGTGTAACCGTATGATGATCAACGCGTGATATCTTTCGCTTTGCTCCTCTTTTGCTTGTCTAGATAGTTCTTGAGTATCGTCTCCAGACCTTCGTTGCGGCGAGAGAGGAGCATCACGTCATCCACGGATATAGTTGATCTTCCAGCGTGTCTAAAGCAAGAACGTTCAGGTTCGTGGTGTTCCAAATATGGAGGAGCATGTAGACCGCATACCTCGCAAAGCTCTCACAATCAACGCTTACACTTTCTGGTGAGGGAAAGACTAGTCAGCAGGAGTCCCTCTTTGGAGGCAGCAAGGAATGTATCAGACCAGTCTGCGCCCAGACCATCTCCGTCAAGGCCCCAATAAACTGTGGCGTTGCATTGACGCCTAGTTTGAGTGTTTCTTCGTCAACGATTTTGCCGATCGAGAACCACAGCGCGGCTTTCAGACGCTGTAAACAAATTAAGAGGGGTAGAAAGATTGGTCCAATCAGTAAGGTACCTCATTGAGCGATTGATCCTCCTTGTCGGTCATGACAGTTGCGCTGACGATGCGGCAGTGCAAAGAGTGAATGTTCATACTGGTGGGAGAGTAAGATAAGTTCCAAACCCTAACCTTGAGGTCTCGCTATTAGCTTATGCACAAGACTCCGGAATACTTGGCGTGTAAGAATTGCGCTCCGCCAGCATATGACAGTAATCCATGGTGTTTTAGTATAGTGTTATAACATAGGAATGATACTCTCATTGATACGTCTCTATCGCCGTTCTGTTACTGAAATTCCATAAGGAATTAGTTGAGATATAAGGGGTTCAAGAAATCGACGGATTTCATGAGAAAATGCGGGGAAATGCCTTAGATCTTAAGCCCCTTATATCAACCAAGTCCTTATGGAATTTTAGTAACAGAACGGCGATGTGGTCGCGTAACTATACGGCTGCTACTATGTCAATTTTGCTTACTGATACCTAGTATAGAGCACTTTAGTTATATTATGGGTGAGGGAGCGCGATTTTTTTTACGCCAAGTATTCCGGAGTCTTGTGCATAAGCTAATATCTTAGCGTACTGAGCTTATCGCTTCAGATGAGCTGAAATTGACTTTCAAACATTTTGCTCTTTAACCTGCGTTCTACAGCTTCGAAAACCTGTCCACGTACCTTTGATTGACCATTTGCACCTCAGAAGTACCACTGCTCCTGTGCAAGTTGATTGTACAGCTTTGAAAGACTCAATTGGAACTTCTCTTTAGCTCCTACTATCGGCAGATCCCAGCAGGGTGCTCACACTACATTCTACATTAACAACGCGTGAAGATCATCAGTCGAGATGAGCAAGGGCAAAGTCTGCCTGGCATATAGCGGTGGCTTGGACACATCATGCATTCTCGTCTGGCTGAAGGAGCAGGTATGTCTGGAACCTCCAATAGCTGTCTCGTTTTGGGGGCACTGACCTTGACACCCTCTGCAGGGATATGAAGTCGTCTGTAGGTCCCGTCCTACATCTACCAGAGTCATTGATAAGCAAGGAACTAATTGTTCTCAGGTTTCATGGCCGACGTTGGGTAGGTTTTCTGGCGCTCATTTTCAAAAAAAACAACGCTGATTAGGATGCTGGGTAAGCCAGGAAGAGGATTTTGAAGCCGCAAGGCAGAAGGCAAAAGAAATCGGTGCGTCGAGCGTATACGTGGAGGATTTGCGGGAGTCATTTATCGAGGAATTCTGGCAAGTGCATCGCCAAAACATTGTCTCCCAACCCAGACGCCCTGTCAACATCACGAGACATGTGGTGATCTCAAATCCTACATTTTCATCATCCAGTGCCCAATGTTGTCCCGGTGTTACGTCAACAAGCCAAACAGAGCAACGCTAATTGCATTTTCATCCAGCTGGCCGGCGATACAGTGCAATGCCATATATGAAAACGTCTACCTTTTGGGGACCAGTCTAGCCCGACCTGTCATCGCACGAGCGCAGATAGAAGTGGCTCGAGCTGAGGGCTGTATCGCTGTGAGCCACGGTACGTCCCAGAGAGCTTTTTCCCGAGCGTCGGTAACGGAGTCATCGAATTGGTCGTGGGAGTATCAATTGCTTCCTTGTTCCGTTCCGCGCCTTACTTGTCTCATCGACTTGGAGTGTGTCATACTATGGTAGTGCTGACTTCTGATTCATGTGACAGGCTGCACAGGCAAGGGAAATGACCAAGTGCGCTTCGAATTAGCCTTTCATGCCCTTCAACCAGGTATTAAAGTTATCGCTCCTTGGAGAGATCCAGTATTCTACGAGCGTTTCAAAGGCCGCAACGATCTCTTGGACTATGCTGCGCAAACGGGCATCCCCGTTTCATCTACAAAGTCTAAACCTTGGAGTATGGATGAGAATCTGGCACATTGTTCTTATGAAGCAGGAGTAAGCTAGATTTCCGCTTCATTATCTACCTGCTTTTGACGCGTTCTGTCACAAGGATGAATTCTGACTTTGAATGGTCCAGATTCTTGAGGATCCTGACACGACACCGCCCAAAGACATGTGGAAACTGACAGTTGACCCCTTGGATGCGCCCGACAAGCCAGAAGACTTTACATTAGAGTTCACGAAAGGTATCCCTAGCAAACTAATCTGCGAAGATGGCAAAAAGACGATCACAAAACCTATAGAGTTATTCTTGGAGATGAACGCCATTGCAAAGAGGAACGGTGTTGGAAGGATAGACATTCTTGAGAATCGGTTCATTGGCATCAAGTCCCGCGGATGCTACGAGTAAGTTGATCATCATTTCAACACTTGGCTCATTTGGCTTTTCCATGATGTTAGAGACATCTACCCCCAAAATATGTCTTCAAGTCGAGTTCGATGTTTTAACGAAGGATAGCTGACATTAGGATCATCCAGAACCCCCGGACTCACATGTCTACGCGCGGCACATATCGACTTAGAAGGGCTCTGCCTAGACCGAGAAGTCCGAGCTCTGCGAGATCAATTCGTCACTTTTAATTACAGCAAGATCCTATACAACGGTCTCTACTTCAGTCCCGAAAGAGAATTCCTCCACACAAGCATCATCGCCAGCCAAACGCACGTCAACGGCTACGTTCGCTGCAGAACTTACAAAGGCATGTTTGCGGTCTTGGGGAGAGGCTCAGAGACGGAGAAGCTGTACGATATGAGCGAAAGCAGGTAAGCTGTTCCTTGATGTCGTTATTCTAATAACGCTTCCTGAAGAGAGAATGCTGATCCAGACTTTGCAGCATGGTACATATACTCCAACACCTTCTACCACTGGTAAAGCGATACTGACTTTACCAAGGACGAGATTGGCGACTTCGAGCCTTCAGAGACTGGGGTAAGATACATACCCCCTGCCATGCCCATGTATCCCAGATGTTCGACAAACCGCTGTCAAAACTATTCTCCTTGATCAAGTCCTGCGTCCGAAATCCAAAAAGCTAATACATCCCCCCTTCTAGGGTTTCATAACCGTACAAGCCATCCGGTTGAAGAAATACGGCATCGCGAAGAAAGAGAAGAACGAAAAGATGTGAGCCTACGTACAAGAAGACTCGTTACAAGCAGACGATGAGGATACCACTACGGGCGCTCGCAAAGTTTGGCGCAACTGCCTCCCTCGTTTTAAAATACCACAATCCCGCCATATCCATGACCGTAAATCGAACTGTCGACTAACAAGGACCTTTCAACTCTCGTAGTTTTCTTTTGCGCTTCCTTTGAAGACCACGTCTACTAACTATAGCTTCTCCAGCCCCTTCGTCGATGGATCCGGCTACTGCTCCGTCAACTCTTCGTCCACGGAGCAAGGTGGAGACCATTGATATGAAAGATAAGCAGCAGAGCGAGATACTTTCTAGGTTACTGGAAGTGGCAAGCGGAAAACAGTATGGGATTACTCCAGACAGAACCCCAACCCAGGAACTCACGTTGCGACACCCCCATCACTCACCTAGAAATAGATTTAGATGCGTCGCATGGATTGAACTTGAATAATAGAATCTCACCAAAAGTTGGAAGAAGCCTTTTATGTATATCGTATCTGATCGATTTACCGATGTGCCCATCCATTCATTCACTTACATATTTTGATATTTCCATACTTCCTTCCATATTTCCATACTCCCATACCTCCATCCTTCCACCCCATCCAATCACTTCCATACTCCTATACTCCCCCCATCCACTAATCAGCGTCGACGGTTCGTGGATGTGAGATTGGCATAGTGCAAGCTTTCCCTCTGGTAGATCGATGTATGTACATTTCTAGAAGTAAGGTACCACCGGGCTACCTCGTCTGCTACATGATAAGTCTCGCATTCTTTTCCAATCACTGCGTCTATCCACCTTCTCATCTATCTATCCTCTACCTATTCGCCCGCCGCCCTTTCGTCGACTTTCGCCTCCATCACAACTCCCTCCCCCTCCCCCCATCCATAATAACCCTCTTCCCATCAACCTCCCCATCACCCCTCACCTCCGCCTTCCCCATCACACTCATCGGACCCCTCTTGACCATCAACGTCATGACCTCAAAAAGCGTATCGGCCGCGGCCATCGTCGTATGCTCAGCGTTGGTATCGTAGGCCGGCGCCACCTCCACGATATCTGCAGCGACGAAATTGATGCCTTCCAGCCCGCGGATGATGGTGCGGAGTTCGCGGGTCGTCCAGCCGCCCGTCTCGGGTGTGCCAGTTGCGGGGGCGACTGCGGGTTGTCAGTATAGATGTCGAGAAATAAGAAGGGTGAGGGGATAGGGGGAGAGGGGGGAAACGTACAGGCGGGATCCAGAGTATCAATGTCAATCGAAAGATACACCGGCTTTTCCGTCCCTACTCTGTCTCTGATCTTCTTGATGATACCCGCGGTCCCAATCTCATCGATTTCTCTCGCCTCCACAATCTCAAACCCGCAATATCCGTCATGATCATAATCGCTCAATCCACTCAATGTCGTCCGAATGCCAGCGTGAATATTTGTATCGTTCGCCAACAGGCCTTGCTCGTGTGCGTGGTAGAAATAGGTGCCGTGATTGATGGCGGCTTGCTCGGTAGGGGCACCGCCGAAGACTTTCGGTCTCCAGGTGTCGAGGTGCGAGTCGAAGTGAATAACGCTAATGGGTCCGTATGCTTTGTTGACAGAGCGGAGGAGGGGCAGGGTGATGGTGTGGTCGCCGCCGAGGGTGATGACGCGTGGGAGTGTTTTCTTTCGGAGGGAGGGGCCGGGGAGGGAGGCGGAGGTCATGGGTACTCGCATCAGGAGGGCATTGTGGCCATCTTCGATCTGCTGGATTGCATAGGCATTGTCGTAACTGCTCGATAGTCAGGTTCCAGACCTTGAATTGCTGTAGGGCTGGTACATACGATGTGACAGGGATGTCTCCGCAATCGAGGACTGTTGCCCAACTGTTGAAGGGATTGGCGTCAAGAGGGACGTTGTAACCGCCGCTGAACCGCACTTTGCGTGAGCCTTGTCACATATTGCCGAGCATCAGCTACTGCCTGTGGATGTTGACATACTATAGATTGAGACGACGAGAACCTTGTCTTATGCCATTGGGGCCGAAGCGCGCTCCTGGACGATAGGAGGTGCCAGTGTCAAAAGGTGCACCTGAACTTCGATCAGTCCTTGCTCATATGTGGGCTGCATAGTTGCTCACCAATGAAGGCGATATCAAATTTCTCGTCGTCGCTGGCAAGGCACGGGAAGTATGGCAAACGGCCAAAGGTGGAGATGCCTGAGAAGACAGAGTCGGCCTGCGGATGTCAGTGACGATGTACAGTATTCTTCACCTTCTCAATATACCTGTGTGCCACCATCACCAGGGATTGGCCTTCTCGAGTTGTACCACAAGCTCTTGTGAGGTCCAGCAATTGGCTTTTGGTCATGGTCCCCATGAGCAATGGCAACAGCAACAAGGCCACAGAGGCAGAGAGATCGGAACAACATCATAGCAAACCAGTTGAATTCGATTCCTGACTATCGTACAGCTGCAGGCAAGAAAAGCAATGCAATGGAAGAAAAAAGTGCTGCAAAGGAAGTTTTACACGCCCATGGCATCCCACTGCACAAGGGGCAGCATTACGGTTCCTGGCCATGGTATGCCTATCCAGGTCTAGAGCCGAAGCTACTAGACCTTCTTGATGTCATCGTCCAACGGTGTATTGCAGCGGTGAAGTACATAGCAAGGCTAGAGATGGCTTTTTCTATGGCATATGGTGGGGGCTCGGAAAGCCGCAGTGATGTAGCGGCAGAGGAACGTGGAGTGATCCAAGCTAAGGAAAACCTTCTGGTCAGGCCTTATCGGCCACTGCACTTTCAATTTCGTAACAGGTTCGCCAATGCATGACATAACGTATTGAATGAGGCATGTCCTGGTGGAGAAATTGGTCATGTAAAGTCGTGACCTTCCTAGTGGTGCAACGGACGGGATGATTGGGATTGGCCAGATCCCGGACATAGGTTTGACCGATTGGATGAGTGGATGATGGTAGTGCAGGATGTGAGATATGAGATAAGGTAAGGTAGGAGACGACGTATCATTCACAGTACAGTAAAGTATATTCTCAAGCAAACAAGTTGCTCATACATCTACCTAAGATTCGTCCTCTAAATCAATGCAACTATTCCATATGACATGCGAAGCAAGAAACTAACCGCGCCCTCTTAACCTTTTTCTTCCAGACATCATTCATCATTATCGTAGACTCGTCAATCTTCCTCACTTTCCTCATCTTGCCCACGCCCTTCCAATCCATTCTCCACCCTTTCCCCCTCGTCCATCCGCTCAAAAGCCTTTTTGACCTGATACTCCCAATTGCTCCACGCAACAATACCCCATTCCAAGATACCGACCAGATAGAGTGCGATACACTGCCCAACCCACAGCCCCATCAAGCCCCATCCATGAAAGGCCAACCAGATACCCAACGGTAACGCTCCACAGTAGTAGCTGATGATGTTGACAGCAGCGCCAATATGCTGTCTTCCCATACCTCGGAGACTACCACCGCAGCTACAATTCAGCCCGTCGGCGATCTGAAATAACGCAACGAAAGGGAGGACTTCGGCCGTAAGTCTTACGACAGCGGCGTCGTTGTTGAATATCTTAGCAAAGTGATCTTTCGAGATCATGAGAATAGCCAAAACGACGACCCCAAGCATCATGCTGAGCCAAGCTGCGGTGTTGGCTGCCCTCGCAGCACCTTTGGCATCTCGGGCACCTAGCAAATTGCCAACCCGAGCACTGGCCGCCACTCCGACGCCGAAAGGGATGGTGTTCATGACTTGATCTGAAGTCATAATGACACTCTGGGCGGCGAGCGGGATCGTACCGAGTTTACCAGCGGCTAGTGCTACGATCTCGAAGGCCCACCATTCGGTTCCCACATGGATGACGCCGAGAAAGGCGAGGCGGGCGAATGTGCCTATGTTGTGCAGGCATTTGCGAGACCAGCCGCCCCAGGACTCCCAGCCCTGGACGTAGCGAGCATACGCCAGCAGGAGCAGGAATGAAAGCCAGTAGGATATCCCTGTAGCTATTGGTGCGCCGAGAAGGCCCATTTTGAATGTGTACACAAGCAAAAAATTGAGACCGGCGCTGATTGGCGAGGTTATCAGCAAAACGTATGTTCCAGGTCTCATAATCTCTATGAAATGTCAGTATTTGTAGAACACTGCCAAGTAGGATCAAACCTTGTGCCTGCAGATACTTCTTCATGCACTCGAAGTAGATATACCCGAGACCACCAGGTATCAGGCACCACAAGAACCTCGCGCTATCATGCGATAGCTGGTCTGATTGGCCCAGAACCTTGAACAGCGGCTCCGAGAAGAACCATATGATCACAACAGGCACATAGAATCCTCCTAAGACGATGAAAGCCCTCTGCAACAATACACCCAGCTCATGCGGATCATGGCTTCCCGTGAAGGCAGACGAGCATAGCGTGTCGAGAGCAGTAGTTCCACCCAATGCGATCAGCCACCCGGTGCATGTAGCAAACATGTAAGCAAAAGCTGCAGTTGCCAAATCCTCAGGTGATCCACGTCCTACAATGATCACAGAGATTGTCTGCAATGAATTTTGCAAGGTGTACGCCAGTATGACCGGTATCGAGCCTTTCCACAGGATCTTGAATTCTTGCAAAATGCCTTGCCAGCCCGACTTCTGATCATCAGGCAGATCGTATATCTCTCCGCTTTCTTGCTCCTCGGGCCTCCCAACGTGATTATCAGTCCTGGGGATCAAGCTCGACGTCTCGTCTGGCTTCCCATTGTCTGCAGAATCTCCCGGTTCCTTGGAATCTCGCATGAAATTTGGGAGCCATGAGTGTAATGGGCCTGTCTCCTCCATTGCGATAGAACATGAAAAACGCCTAGAGGGCTTTTATGATAGTAGAGAATTCAAGGTCCAGCTTTTGAAATGTACTGATTCCTACCTCCCAGGTATCAGGCAATGCCTTGAGAAATTATCTACTACAATGTGCTCCGAAGCTCGCTACCGCACCAACTAGACAGACGCACAGAAAATTCGACCAAAAACCAGGCCGCAATCAGCTCCCACACTGGATGCCGTCACCAGCAGCGTCAAAGGGAAAGATATGCCAATCATGGGTGGCACTTTTCTCAGCCCAAGAGGCCCTGCATTGGTAGAGGACGGCGATACGTAACTTGGTAATCTACAATGTTCAACTGACATCTCGGCTCAATTCGGTAGTGTCAGCACCAGAGCCATAGTGCAAAAAGCACGTGGGATGGGATGCGCTTCTTATCTCTGGGCTCCACAAATCGATATGGGAATCCTCAATTGGTCGTTGCTGTTACGTACTTACATACGTCTGCGCTTCTCTGAGATGTGAACAATATCGCGTCACATTGGCTCAATTGGGGAGGTGGGAATTGTCATGCGAGGCTGATAATTCCTCGTCGCGCCAAGTTATGCCAAGCCACTCCATCCTGCTATTCGGGACCGGACACGTAGATGCGTTGGAGGTAAAAGTCCATGAGGACTACTGAGCAAGATATAATATTGGTAATGCAAGTGGAGAATATATTAAGGTACCCCGTGAAGATACATAACAAACTCTGTCCGATTGAGTCTCGAGCTGCCATTCCTGAGCCAAGTATGTTCTAGCCCTGCAAACACTTCAAGCCAGTCTGATGGTACAAACCGATATGCAAAGGAAAAGGCCCTTCTGTATCTCAATCTCTGCCATCCGGCATGGCCGACTCCACAACACAATAATTCTCATGATGCTCTGATTCCTGCTTCGCTCATGAGATATCATCCATGCCAAGCTCCCCGCCGGTCGAGGCTGGAACAGCCCCGTTGACAGTAGCAGTGCCGTCAGTGGTAGACGCACCGACGACAGGCTCCCCAAAGTAGTCCGTCATTTCTGCGTCAAGCTCATCGGCCGTCTTTGCCTTGGGGCGACCGGCATTCCGTCCACGCTTCGCACCACGGCCCTTGGTGCGTCCGCGGCCATTGGTTGCGCCATCAATGTCCATTTTATCGCCCGACGACTTCGGTTGACTCCTCGCACCTTTGGGCTGTCTGACCATAGTAAGTAAGAGACTGACGATGGCACGGCTGGGTAAAGATACTTACCCCATGCGGTCACCTAATCCTTTGGCAGCAGTTGCAGCTGCGGCTTTAGAAGCGTTGACGACGACTTCCACCTGTAAATGTATGAGCAGATTTTTCATTGGGAAGTAATGACGCTCTGTAGTTGAAGCTGTACCTTCATAGGACGGTCGTCGACCAGGATTCCGTTGTATTCGAGGAAAGCATTGTTGGCTGCGCCTGGCTTGCTGAAGATGATTGTTGCAATACCACGGCTGATACCGTTTGGACCGTATGTAATCATGGCCTTCTTGACAGGGCCTAGAACTTTGGAGAAATATTCCTATAGGAGATAATTCGAGCACCGAGTCAGTCCAATGGTATGCGTAAAGGTTTTGTTAGGGTACGAAGAGACCGCTAGCGAGAGGAATGAGAGACATCGAGTACATATATTGGACATGCAATCTCCGTCAGCAGAGCATCAGCGAGCGAGTAGTGAGGGTCAGTGATGTTAGTGGTGGCAACTACATATCCAAGCACGGCCTTTCTCCTCTATTTGTCGTCCGCGAGATCGTGTAAGATAATAGATTCTCCAGGGATCCAGAGGGTCGATATCCATTGCCATGGCTTGCATTCAACAGGTGCTAGTGCACGACCATGCGGAGGTACATCCTAGTATATGACCTTCCTAAGGCGTATTCCGAGTAATGTGAATGCTCGAGGAAATCCAAGGGCCTTAGCTCTCATCTTCGAAAAGGTTTGTATGCTTTGCTGGGCTAGCGGCGAGCTGGTACATCCGTCGTTGGATGTTTTCTCGAATCTGAAAGAAGAGGAAGATACTACCCAAAGCAGTCGGCTCCGGTGAGCCTCCAATGGCGGGTCCATGATTGTTGCTGTCTGGTCACCGAGAGTGATGGCGTCCTTGGGTATGACGTATTCTTTCGATCTCCAAGAAAAGTTTTGAATGTGCTTCTTGTGTTGCTGTGATCCATGGGCTGCTTTGCTTTCACTGCTTCTGCCATGCTGCCCTGCTCGCTGATGCTCTAAAATGTACTTATCCGCTCTTAGAAGCAAATGGCATCCATCACCTCACAATATATAGTGGTCCAACCTCTTTTCACAGTCTGCCCTTGGCTGGAGTAGCTTGTTTGCCAGACAGAGCATACATCACAGCAAGGTTGGGGCAAGACGTGGTGTAAGCTCAACTTCTCATCTTTGCGTCATGCTTCGAAAAGCGAGCTAAAGATCTTCGAAGGAGCAAAGGCATTGGACGTATTTTGCATGTGTGTCACCCACTCATGGTACTGCCTGAAAAAAGTATCCGCTCGCAAGATCGGAGTGGCCGCATAATCGAAGGTTCATAGAGGAATCGTCGAGGGAAGTCCAAGACGTGATGTTCTCAAGCTAAACATACCTTGATCTGGTGCTCAGTGACATCGGTGGGCTACAGGCGTTAGATGCTGTACTCGGGTACGACGAAAGCCAGCTTGCTTACCAAATTGCTCACGATGATCTTAGAGTCTCCACTCCCAGCGGCTGGTCCGCTTGGGATCGCTTTCATCGCTCCTCGACCATTCTTCACACCTTTTTGAACTCCTCCTGCAGGGGCTCCATTGGTGACCCTAGTTCCATTGGCTACACGACGTCCTCCACGTCCACGACGGCCACCGGTCTTACGACGGGTGCTGACGATATCATCAAGAGATTGATCAAGCTTCCCTGACATGTTGATATCCGACCAGAGTGTTGTATAAGGGTCTTGGCTGATGAAAGAGCTTGTATTAGGAGGGCTGTCACAAGAAAGGATACCAAGTGATCAAATCAGATGGCAATCTCGACGGTAAGAGCAAGCTTCTCGGCCAACGGAGAGGTCGCGGCTGATGTGCTTACAAGAGCAGTTACGTAAAGAGATTGGTTGATGGCAGTGGTGAGGAAGTGTAGCAAGTTGAGCTTGTTGCGCGTGTTCCCTGGCAAGGTCTTGTAAGACGTGGTTTTTGGAAGATCAAGGTACTGATTCAAAGGAGATGTTGAGCAAGCGGATGTAGGTGTTATGTAGTCGAGATTATGGATGTGACACAGTGCTGGGGTTCAAGTGATGATGGTGTTGGTGTGAATGGGAAGAAAGAAAGATGGACAGGCTGCAATCTAAAAGGATTTCACGCCAATGATTCACGCGCTAGATCCAATTCGGTTTCACATGTTAGAATTGGAGGCTGGTGAAGGCAAGCGCATTAGTTCCATTTTTTCACTGACATGATCTGAACAATCTTTATGGAGTATGTAAATTCATTCGTAGGACAATTCGCAAGCCGCCGAGTGTAAGATAAGATGGCCAATCCGCCTGCGGCCTTTCGCACCCAACGCCTGACTACATGGGCTGTTGGCTGTATGTTTCCTTGTAGACCTAAGCTCTCTTCAAGAGCCAGACCTCGTTCATCAGATATGAGTCCTTGGAAAGACGCCTCACGAGATTCGGTCATTTTGTGACCCCAGTTACCCATTCCACCTCCTTAACTCTTCAATGCTTCCAACCTCCCTCGCATCTGCTCCAACGTGACCTCTTGCTCTAGATCTTCTTCCTCCGTTGTCGGCTCCTCCTCCGCAGGCTTCTCAGGCGCCTTGCCCAATGTACCTTTCAATATCTCCCCTAGCACCCGATCCACCTCAGTCTCCGCCTCTTCATCCTCGCCTTCCAGCAACTCGTCATCCGGAAGACTATCCCCTACCATTTCCTCAATGATCCCCGCCTTCATCAATTCTTGGGAAAGCTCCCTCATCGTGCCTGTCAGCTCCGGTAACCGCACTAGTGTGTTGACATCCTTCATTATCCCCGTAGAAGCCTTGATGCTACCTTCGATCTTCCGCACTGAAAAGGCTTCGTTGACTTGCATCTGTACACTTTGCAGCTGAGCCTTGCTCGTTGCTAATCTATTGCCTTGCTTTCGTATTCTGAGTAATTCTCGAGCGAATGTGCGCGTCTCTTGCGCTGCCTGCTTCGCTTGCGACGGGTTTCGTTGGCCTCGTTTCGAAGCTTGGAGGATATATTGTCGACTTTTTTGCTCAAGCTGCTTGAGCTGCATTATATCGCGGTCTAATTTACGAGTGTTTGAGCGTATGAGACTGTTGCACTTCCGCATCTGCTTATATTAGTAACATTCTGACACTGTAGCAAGTGTCTCAGCCGACCTGCGCCGCTGGATCTGGCTTCCAAAACACTGCCTTGATCGACTCCATGATTAATGTGGTCCGGAAGTATCTAGCAGCTTTCAAGCGCACTATGTAGGCCCTGCCATGTTGTGTTTGCCAGACTCAGGCAGCTTCAAGCGGTTTCGCAGTTGTGATAACGTCCCGCACTAGCTAAAGTTACAGTACGGTTATATTTCCTGGGGAATGTGCTCTTGACTGCGCAAGATTTTGGATCTTCTTGTTGTGAGTCCTTGACTGCTCGAATTGCAATCATGTGAAGCATTTAAAATAGCCAGAGAGGCATTAGACCAAGTCGTTGTAACTATTTCGATTGAATTCTATGGAGAGCTTCAGCCTTATATGGATTGATCTGCCGCCGCAAACTTTTGACCTTCACAATTTCAGTTTGTTTCCTTAAGTTTGCTATCTCATCACATTCATCCTGAACTTTTACTAGAAGGCACCGTTGTGCACTGTCATCTGTCTCACTTGTACTGTTACTTTCACAATGTCTGAGAACAAGCAAACAACTCCAGAGGGTATGTATGCAATCCCCACAAATTGCAGCCTTCTATAACACCATCACACCTGTCATACTAATTCACCCGTCATTCTTTCAGTCCTATGGGCTCAACGCTCTTCGACCTCCGACCCTGAAAAGAATTACATCTTCCTAACGATCTCTGCGCCCGATGTTCCCAATAAATCCTTCGAAGTTGATCTCAAGCCCACTTCCCTCACTTTCACCGGCCACTCCGATACCAAGAAAACCACCTACCACGTCGAGCTAGAATTTTACGCCGAGATCGACACTGAGAACTCAAAGACAAATCACACGTCGAGGGATGTGGAATTTGTACTTCGGAAGAAGGAGATGAAGGAGGAGTATTGGCCACGGCTGTTGAAGGAGAGCAAAAAAGTTCATTTCCTGAAGACTGATTTTGATAAGGTGGGTCATAATGCTTGTACAACAGTGGCCAATGGTCAGCTAACTGGAGAATCCAGTGGGTTGATGAGGATGAACAAGATGCGGCGCCTGAGGACGAAATGGGCGGTATGGGAGGTATGGGAGGTATGGGTGGTGGTGGTATGCCCGGCATGGAGGGCATGGGTGGCATGGGTGGAATGGGGGGCATGGGGGGCATGGGCGGTATGGGTGGTGACGGAGGCTTCGGTGGCATTGGTATGACTCGCCCAAACCCCTCACCGTTTGCAGCAACACTAATACAGCAAATTATAGACTTCTCAAAGCTCGGCGGCGGCCAAGGGGGCATGCCTGACATGGGTGACCTCGGCGGCGAAGACGGCGAAGACGGCGACGACGACGATGATATGCCCGACCTCGAAGATGAGGATGCAGAGGGCGAAGGAGATGGAGAAGGCAAGACAGAAGGGAAGGGAAAGGGCAAAGAGACTGAGAAGGTCGAAGAGCATGCGGCTCCTCCCAAGATCGAGGAAGTGTCTTGAAGGCGTCGAATCGGTACATACCTAACATAAGTCAGCTGCAGAGGTCATATCTGGACCCTAGAAAGGGACTGAGGATTTGCTGCTGATAATAGCTACGATGTCACGCTATGGTGCATTACAGATAGAAATTGATAATCAGCGGTACCTGGCAAAATTCAAAATAGATGACCTAATTACGCCTTGTCTCAAATAATTTGAAAACGTCTATGTACACGCTTGAATCACAACATCAGATTCATCACACCATGAGAAGTACACAGAACATCTGCAAGACCACCCATTCGGTTGCCATCCGCCTTTTCCTTTTCCCGAAACGTCCACCTAATGTTCTGGGTTTCCGCGCTCCTCTTGGTCCGAATACTTCCTTATAAATGTCCTTCATCTCTTCAGGTCTACTTGCCGAGGTCATACTCATGAGGACACCAACTTTCTGATTGCCTCTCAGCACATTCACAGCATGCGCCTCATACATGCCCTGACTGATCCAGATCCTGAACCCAACATTTCATTAAAAGCACGACTAAACTCACAAGATCAGCAACATGCATACACAAACCCTCCTCCCATCCTCGCAGTGCCCAAGGTGATACTGTGTCTGTAACTTTGCCGTGTCCTTCACTCGGGACCGTTCATTTCCCATTCCATTGTCACATGTGCCGGAATAAGTCGTACATATACACTATCTCTTCTCGTCGATTTATTCTCGTTTTGGCTATTCTTCCTATCTCGGCTAGTGTTGGTATTTTCCTGCAATCGGTCTGGTCTGGTAAGGCACTGGAAGGTAGAAGTAGCAGCTGCTAGAGAACGTTGTTCGTGTACAGAGAGAAGAGCAGTCCAGCACAATCGAGTTTCGCGTAGGATTTTGGACTTGAGCACTGAGGGCTGTATCAACTTGGTGGGAAACGTTACTCTTGAGAGGGTTAATCTGCCACACACACTTCGGCTAAGGTAAACGAGAGATGCTCTCGAAGTTCAGTCCGATGAGGCGATTGTGTTGATATAAGGAGTCCTCCATTACGAGCGTGTGAATCCTGAACTCACAGTTCAGAGACTCATTGCTATGTCAGGCAAACCCTGTAGACTCAGCCAGGATACAAACGACACGCTTGGTCGTGCAGATGGCAACCACCAAAGATCTACAACAACAGCCGTGGCAACTTCTACCCCTCAAATTGTGACAAGACAAACTCATCTCCATTACCCAAGGCTTACGGTAGGATCACCATCAAGACGTCGTGAAAAGCCTAAGGACACGTCCAAGCCAAGACGGTAGTTGACCGTGGCGGATTTCCCCACACTCTTAATGAAGATTCAACATCAACAGCTGCGGAGATGAACGAGGTTATCTCGGGTTATCTACAACATAGAATACCTACTGTAGTAGTATTTTCGAGACAATCAAGTCTTGGCGAGCTTGTCCCTATCTAGATAGAGCGGGCAACCGTTGATCTTCGATGAGCGTTGCACGCCTCCCGATGCGTTCCTCCGTGTCATTACTCTCTGCCGTAGGACGAGGAGGGGAGCGATCTTGGATGGACGGAGCTCGCCCCGCAACTTAATTGGAATCTTGTGCTCTACGTTGAGGAGCACACGCATTGGAGTGTGCCGAGACATGTTGATGTTAAGGCGGATATCTATCCCATGTCCTGGACATGGGATAGCTTGACATGTGCTGGTCTCGACTTATCACTTCTCGGAACTGGACCATTGGCACGAATGGTAGCTCCACGACTTTGCCCTGAATACCTTCGGTGCAGCGGACCTGCCAGAGACCACTCAATGGACTTAGATCTTCTGTCACTACATACCTCAGTAGGTCTTACGTAGCCTCGAATCTCTTTGCCCCTCATCGAGTTGTGGGGTTGGGTTGGCTGCATTGACTCGGTTTGGCTGAATTCACTCAACTGAATGCCCTCCACCTCTCCTTTGCAATCTCAACCCAGACCATTTACAATATAGACGACTACATTTCAAGAGTGAACCGCTTTCTACATATTCACGATGGCACCGAACGTCCCAGAGAAGCAATGGGCTCAGGTTATTGAAAAGACTGGAGGCCCTGTCGACTACAAGGAGATACCAGGTGAGATATCAGGCTCACTGACTGTCCACTATCACGCTTACACTTCTCAGTCGCCAAACCGGGTCCTGACGAAGTGCTTGTCAATATCAAGTATTCTGGAGTCTGCCACACCGATTTGCATGCCGTCAACGGTGACTGGCCACTGCCAACAAAGCTCCCTCTCGTCGGAGGTCACGAAGGTGCTGGTGTCGTTGTGGCGAAGGGTGACCTAGTCACAGAGATTGAAATTGGTGACCACGCTGGTATCAAGGTGAGAGATGGTACTGCCGAAGGCCCGATCTACGGTGACTAACAATCATAGTGGCTCAATAGTTCTTGCCTTGCTTGTGATTTCTGTCAGACAGGGGACGAACCCCTCTGCCCGAAAGCACTTCTTTCGGGCTATACGGTTGATGGAACGTTCCAACAATACGCCATTGGCAAAGCCGCACATGTCGCCAAAATACCCAAAGACGTTCCCCTCGATGCCATTGCGCCCGTTCTCTGTGCAGGTATCACGGTCTACAAGGGGCTCAAAGAGTCAGGAGTACGTCCAGGGCAAACGGTTGCCATTGTCGGTGCTGGTGGAGGCCTTGGATCTCTTGCTTGCCAATATGCGAAAGCGATGGGCCTTGCGGTGATCGGTATCGACACTGGGGATGAGAAGGCGAAGATGGTCAAGGAGTTAGGTGCCCACACATTCATCGACTTCGCCAAATCCTCAAACCTCGTCAAGGATGTGCAGGCTGCTACTGAAGACGGCACCGGGCCCCACGCAGTCATCCTAGTGGCGGTCAATGAGAAGCCATTCCAGCAAGCGACTGAATACGTTAGACCGCGTGGTACCGTTGTTTGTATTGGTCTACCAGCTGGTGCCTATCTCCGTGCGCCAGTCTTTGAGACTGTCATTGGTCAGAAATGTATCAAAGGGTCCTACGTCGGCAACCGCAAGGATACTAGTGAGGCTATTGATTTCTTCCGCCGTGGCCTGATCAAGGCTCCGTTCAAGGTAATTGGCATGAGCGAACTTCAAAAGGTTTACGACTTGATGCGTATGTATTCCTTGTTGATCCCTCCATGAAAGCATGCTAACTCTTCCACAGACGAGGGTAAGATTGCTGGACGTTACGTTGTCGATACTAGCAAGTAGATATACTGTCACACAAGTATCATTGTTGGAATAAATGTTTACATTACATCACAGGATTTTTCACCAAGTTTGAAAATTATCCATGTGCTGTTGCATCTGCGCCTGGTTGACATGCTGTTATCACCTTGTAATTCTACAATAGGTACTTATGCAGAGAAACGTTCGGCGCCTCAGAAAAGAAGACCTGATAGCAAACATTGCCCCTGTCAAAACAAACATCAAGTCAAATAGTCTACCATCAGGAATTTAAAGGTCTTTAGGCTCCTGAAGATTGCATAAAGCTCGACTGTTGAGAATCAAATGGTTAGCATTTCCAAGAGATAAAGGGTTTGGGTCTCCCAAATCCAACGTCATGACCCAATGGTCCGAGCAACCAGGATCGATACTTTGGGGTGCCTACATAGATGGGCTCTGGCTTGGTTCTTTCGAACAGCAATGTGGGCGATGAGGGTTTCATGCCAAATAAATCCTTTTCATGACATTGGACTTCCTCAACCTTCTCACGCGGCCGATCTGAGGGCTCGAAGAATAGGATTGGTATGGAAAGGATACAGCTTTATGAAAGTTGCTGATTTGATATACGGTGATCGTTGTGCAAAATCGAGCAAGACCTCTACTAGAGAACTCGAGTACCTCCATGCGTCCCAACGTCATGAAATGCATTAATTTGTGCAATGATATATAACTTAAGCAACTAATGAGTTCATCAATTCACGACGATATCAGATTCTTGTGGTTACAATAGACCATGGAGTAGCCATTGCCCGCCCCATTGAGCCGCGCTTGATTTCTGGTTTTCACCATCCCTGTCTATCCGCCTACTTCCCCCTTTGAATCGCCTGTTACCTCGTAGTGGTCAATAGAAATAACCACAATGCCCCTCGACACCACCATCCCCGACGCCTACAGCACTCCAACCTCAACGCCCGACCCTTACGACTCCTCGTCCTCCCCCTCTCTCTCCTCCGCCGCCCTCCCCGCTCACATTGACCTCGCAGCCCTGCCTCATGGCCTTCCGATCCTCGGCCCCTTGACGGGCTACACAACTGCAAACCTAGCGCGCATAATCCACCACCGCTATGCCAGCATTTCGCAAATGATCTCTCGGGGACTCTCCGAGGACGAGATGACGGCACTAGCATACCACACCGCCAAGGGGCACGCCATAGCGTCCTACGGCCCGAGTCTAGGTATAGCAGCCGCTTTTTATCGCATCAGAGCCACAAAGGCGGAATTCAGGTGGCCACTTTATGGAAAATTGATGAGTGAGGAGGTGGGACAAGGGTTTTGGGACGGACACAATATACGGATCGGAGGGAAGGAGGTGATGAAGCAGTTCAGCGCCAGTGCAAAAGCGAGTATGCTGCACTTCCTGCGCGGGAGTGCGTATGTGACGCTGGGGTTATTCATTGTTTCACCGGGGATATCGGCGTATGGTGCTACTGTCAGCGCGGTAGGGGAGCTGAGGGATCAAAGATTGACACAGTTCACGCAGGACTTGAGGGCTGTGGCTGATAAGGAGGTGGCGGAGAGGAGGGCAAGGATGGGAGACATGAGGAACGAGAGGATTGCACAGACGACGGGGCAGGGGAGCAAGGATGCTGGGAGTGTTTACAGGGAGAGGATGGAGACGATAGGGGGGAAGATTAAGGGGAAAATTGACTATGATGATATGAGTCCTACTGGTGGAGCCTTTGTGAATGACTATGGACAGGATGAAGGACAGGGCAGTTTGGGTGGAGCGGGTGATATGAGTGGGGTGCTGTCCGACGGGCAGATGCAGATGAGGGAAGTCCAGGCTCAGCCTGAGCCGAGGAAGAGTCCTACTGAGAATCGAGCAAGTACATTCCAGATGGACAAGCCAGCTCGACAACCGCGAAATTTCGGAGAGGATTTCGATGATGCGAGCCCGACTGGTGGGAGTGGTGCTATGGGTGACGGTGGAGGCAGTCGATGGGAAAGGATCAGGCAGCAGAGTGCGTCCGGATCTTCCGCTGGGTCCGAGCCCTCTGTAAGGAGAGCACGAGGTTTCCAGAGGGAACCACAAGAGAGCTCGTCGACGGGGGATAGCTTTTCGTTTTCCAATTTGGATGAGGAGCGGGGTTATGCTAGAGATGAAGCACAGAGGGAGTTTGATGAGAGGGTTGAGAAGGAGCGGAGGGGAGGAGACTTTAGCGATAGTGGTGGGTCTGGTTGGCGGAGGTCATAGGTAAAATCATCTGATTACAGTTCTTCGGCTGCTTCTATCTTGGGATCCATACAAGATGAATAAGACAATGACGACAACTTAAGAAATTGGCCCCTACATTGAATGAACATCTTATGTCTCATTGAGCTGCCTCTCAACATCAGCGAAATCTTGGCACCTCGCTTCCCCTTTCACACCAATCACCCGGTAGCTTACGTAATGTCACTAGCATCCGGCTAGTACTTAAACCCTCGCCCACATCAAATTTTTCTGCTCTTTACACGATTATAGTAAGACCTCAACCCACCCCTACATTTCCACCACCACCCTGCTAACACCTTCTCAGCTTCATAGAATCAGTCAGTACCCTCCCTTTCCTCCCCACAGCCACTCTCCACCCACCTTCCCCTACCCTCCTTCCTCCATCGCTTTCCCTCTCTCATTCACAGAACATCAACTAATACACCCAATCCGCCACCAGATTCTATAGTATACATCCTTCTCTGAGCTTCTCAAAAAAGCCACAGAATCTCCAACGAGGCTGATGACTTATATCCTCGCCTTGCCTTAGAGTGAGCATTTTTACACCCTCGGTGCCACGGGCCTTCGGGTTTCGTGAAGAGGGTTGCGATGATCTCGATGTTGTCTGGGTGTCTGGCTTCGGCCGGCTCGGCGACATGGGCGGTGATGGAAGACTGACTCGTTCCTTTATTGCATTCTTCATTGCATCGCATTGACATGTCTTGTCGATTATTGTTTTGACATTGAGTGGAGGACTTTGAAATAGTTTTTGTTCGTGTGCTACTCAATGAAGATTTTCTCCCATATGAAACTTGATTTTCACCACTGCAATTCCGCATACAGTTCGTGTTGCTTGAGACTTTCATGGCTACTGACCACCTTCACATCAACATCTAGCCCGCACCAGTTCATCACCATCTCCCATACTCGTTCCGTCCTCCCGTATGCTCGATCCACAGCTCGAATCCTTCCTATCTAATCACCATACCCGTTCCCAATGTCAATCCCCATACCGCCCCTGACAGCACGATTCTTAAACCACTTATACTTCCCTCTCCTCTCAATGTCTTACTCAAGAACTGCATCTCTCTACTCGTTCTACCCTCCCGTGCACTCGATCCACAGCTCGAATTCCTCCTCCCTTATCACCATACCCATACCCGTCCCCAACCCCAATCCCCATACCGCCCCTAGCAGCATAAATCTTTGCACCACTCATACCTCCCTCCCTCTCCTCTCCTTTCCCCTTCCCTTCCTCTCAACAAGAACTCCACCTCTATACCCCATCCGCCTCCCCTCCTCTAAATCCACAACAACACTAATCTCATGCCCCCAACACCTTCCCACTCACCAATTCCTAGACTCATCCCCCATCAGCGTTTCCATAATAAGCCAATACCTCCCTTTCCTCTCCTTTCCCCTCCCCCTCTTCCAAACCCTCACTAAACACTCCACCTAAACCTCTACTGCATCCACCCCAATCTCCCCTCACCACTCCACCCTTCAACCGAACCCCCAACCAGTCTATTAGCCCACTTCCCCCACCCCCTATTAACCGCCCCCATCCCCCCCCCCCTTCACCTCCTCTCCATCCCATCCCATCCCATCCCAACCAAAAAAGCGCAGTACACCAAATCTCATCCATCAACAGCGCCATACCAGCGTAAGAGAAAGAAGCGACGATCCAATCCAATCCAATCACTTCGCTTTAGAATGGGCGAGGATGTGAAGAACGACGTATGCGGGAATGAATGTTTACATCTGCATGATTATATGGGATAACATATGGTTGGGGGGGAGAGGGAGAGGGGAGGTGAGATGAGATGGTGATGGTGATGGCCTATACATATTCCGTAGCAGGTTTGGAGATTGGGAATGCGTGCTTATTCAACGTAAAGTAGATAGATCAGGGGCGAAAATAGAACCATCATAATTGTGTTAGGAGTGGGAGCATATCAAGTAACATGCATACCTGGCATGTAACTAGGGGTCAGCACAAGCAAATAAGCTACGACTTTCATATGCCAGCAACATAAATACATGAGCACGTTTCATTCATCCATAATTCCCCCTTCCCCCCCCCCAGCAAAATCTCTCCCCCAACTCAACCAAACAGCGCATCCCCAAGACGAATCGACACCGTCTTCGTCTGGCTATAATTCGCCAACGCCGCCTCCCCCAACTCCCGCCCGATGCCGCTCTCCTTGTACCCCCCAAACGGCAACTGATGATGCAACATATTATACTGATTGACCCACACCGTACCCGCCCTCAACGCATTACTGACCCGAATGGCGGTGTTCAGATTGGACGTGTGCACGGCGGAGGCGAGACCGTACGTGGTGGCGTTGCCGAGACGGATGGCGTCCTCTTCGGTCTTGAATTTCGCGATGGAGCAAACGGGGCCGAAGATCTCTTCCTGCATGATCTTCATGTCTTCGCTGACGTTGGAGAAGATGGTGGGTTGGATGAAGTAGCCTTCCTTTCCGACGCGCTCGCCGCCGGTTTCGATCTTGGCGCCTTCTTTCTTGCCGGCGTCGATGTATCTGGGTGGGTGTTAGTAGGGTGAGTCTCAAGGGGTGGGAGGATGGAGCTCACTCCATGATGCGGTCGTATTGCAATTGAGAAACTTGAGGGCCCTGGAATGTGTCCTGGGCGAATGGGTCTCCGACCTTGTTCGCCTGTGCCCTCTCCTTGAATTTCTCGACGAACTTGTCGTAGATACCTTCTTGCACGTAGACCCTCGTACCCGCACAGCAGCACTGGCCGTGGTTGAAGAAGACACCGAAGTTGACCCACGAGATGGCATTCTCGATATTGGCATCCTCAAAGACGATATTAGGACTCTTGCCACCCAGCTCGAGCGTGACCTTCTTCAGGTTCGACCCTGCGGCGGCCTTCATGATCTGGCGGCCGACAACGGTGCTACCGGTGAAAGCAACCTTGTCTACGTCCATGTGGGCGGAGAGCGCAGCACCGGCGATCTTGCCGAAACCGGAGAGAACATTGATGACACCAGGTGGGAATCCGGCCTCCTTGACGAGCTTAGCGGCATAGAGGGCACCAAGCGGGGTCTGTTCGGCGGACTTGAGGACCACGGTGTTACCGCAGGCGACGGCTGGACCAATTTTCCATGCCCACATAAGGAGGGGGAAGTTCCATGGGATAATTTGGGCACAGACACCAATCTATCCATTGTCAGCCTCCTATCGCTCCACCTCCCATATATATTAGGGTACTCACAGGTTCCTGCTTGGTGTAGTTGAACGTCTCGTGATTGGTCTCGATGACCTTGCCCTCAATCTTGTCTGCCCATCCACCGTAGTATCTCAAACATCCAGCGCACAGGCCGATATCAGCCTTGGCCATGCTGAAGGCCTTGCCATTGTCCAAGGATTCGATAGCTGCGAGCTGATCGAGGTTCTCTTCGAAGAGGTCGGCGAGCTTCATGAGGTATCTCCCTCGCTGCTCTGGGGTGACAGTTCGCCATGTTCCTTCAAAGGCCTTCCGGGCAGCGGAAACGGCGTGGTCGACGTCTTTCTCCGTAGCTTCGTGGACGGCTACGATGGGCTTTTCGTTGCTAGGGTTGATGCTCTCGAACGTCTTGCCATCCTGGCCTTTCACAAACTCGTTGTTGATGAAACTATGGCGGTGATGGTCAGTATGGGGTCTTGGTGGGGCTAGATTGCAATGCGGGGTAGTAGCACGACAACGGCAATGGCGACGGGACTGCACGTCGACAATGCTGGCGTCTGCAAGTAGGCTGGACCCAAGCAAAGGGGAGAGACTCACAGTCCAGTGGGTTGTTGATATTTGCCTGACTGAGGCGTTTCTAGCGTAACTTCGAGAGACATAATGAAATTGGTGTATGAAATCGGTGGTTCTGATGTAGATGTAGTGGTCAACCAATTGATGGTGGTTTATACAGGATGGAATTGGATGGAGAGGAGGAAATCAGAGTGTCAATGGCTTGTGTCAAAGGGTTGTAATATTTACAGTGAATGCGGCGAGAAAGGAAGGCTCGTCCGGTCATTATACTGATCTGCCTGCTCCTCTTCATAGGCCCAACAGTATCTAGTAGTATCTTCCCCACACTTTGACACCGACCAGACTAGAGCATCGGCTGCGTCATTGTCCACCTTGGCGGCAAAAGTCAGTTTTGGTTGTCGCCGTTCAAAGGTCAAAGGGTTTGGTGTAAGACGATGAGGGGTAATTGGCCCCTCCTCGGCATAGCCAAGAAAGGCATAGCTGAACTCTCACCAGATGCTTGATGCGCGAACGGCAGGCCTTCCGTGGTCTAGACCTGTCCCTCATGTCTTTCATGCATGCACCTTCCTTCCCAATGTGTCCGGGAATACCACATTCGACACAAGCTGTTGATCGAGATCGTCGAGTTGTCCACTCGCCAAGCCAGGCCATGTGTAATCGCACAGAAGAGGACTGCCGTCATTCCGCTCGAGTCATCCCCGTCAGTTCACCAGGTGTTCAGAGCATAATGAGCCTTGTGCTTGTATGGTGCAACGATAGTTGAGCGGTAGCCAGAAAGATCCTCATCTGGACGATCCGCACGGATGGAAGAGGATAGTACGATACCCCGGATTCAATCCATTGGCTGGAGAGTTGACAGGGACCACCGGAGAGGCTTCTATTGGTGCCCTAGCAAGCCTTTCGAAGGTTCCAACAGTAAGATGTCGCTTTCCCGGAGGCGAATGGATCTGGCGTCCGATCCCTAGTCTCGATTCAAGAAAATGCAACAAAGCCGGCAGATACTGCCAACGAAGTCTGCTAGCAAGGTAAACTGGCAAAGATTATCCGAAAGTCGTGGTAAAGGTCCCAAGATGCTGCAACGCTCCATCATGCCATACCTTGATGCCACGTTCAGATATAATGCTATGCAATTAGTGGTCCATGACATGAAAGTACCATCTTGACATCCACCCCATAAAGTGTTCCACACCTACCTCCGGCTCCTTGCAGGTCGTGCAGATGGTGCAGGTTCGAAAGCATCATCATCATCGGAGATATCATCTTCAACCTCTACTGCTGTCGTCTTTGCGGGGGCCCGTCTCGTAGGCTGAGAGAAGCTTAGCTGTGATTGCTTGGCCGTTTGACTTGCAACACCTCGGGCAGGTGCTTTCGTTCGGGTCTCCTTCACCGGTGCAGCTTTCTTACCTCGCGTGGGCGGCGCTGGTTTGACAAAAAGTTGCTGGCTGTCGTCCTCGTCCGAGTCGACCATGACCACGTCTTCGTCTTCCTCCTCACTCTCAGATTCGACAACTTTCTTTTTGCTCCTGGAATTCTTGGCCGGCGCTGCTTTCTTCGCGGGAGCAGCAGCCTTCTTCGGTGCGGCGGCTTTGCCTCGACCTTTCGCAGGAGCTTTGGCAGCTGGTTGAGCTACAGCATCGTCGGAATTTTCCTCGTCTTCATCCGCAGAGAAATACCTGGCCATTGGTTGCGCAGCCCACTCCCCTTCCAACTCTGAGTCCCAGCCATCTGGTTTGGGCTTGATCTTGGCATTCGTTAGTCTCTTGATACGGCCAGACGCAAAAAGCTCCTCGAGGTGGGATTTGCCTTCTTCCATAGCCTCTCTGATACTGTCCTCGTCCACATGGTCCATCTTCATCAATGATTCGACTTGTTTCGTCAGATTCTCAGTGACGAAAACCTCCATAGCATGCTTGTCATCTTTATCGACGAATTGGCCCACTGCGTCTCCAAAAGAGTTCTGTGGTAAGATCGTGAGAGACTGGGCCGAAAGAAACTCCTTTACCAGCTGATCAATCTTGATAGAATCGAGGGCGAGAGATGCTAGCGCAGACTCCTCAGGCATATCTGCGTCTCCCTTTGATCTCCTCGTTGCCCCTGCCTTCTTTCGATAGAACTGCACCACATCGTTCTTGTTGGCGACCTTGTCAACGAACCGGTTCGAAAAGCGCTGAGGGTTCTCGCAATCGAAATTACCACCTTCAGGCGCTGTATATTCCACCCTGAGTCTGATCAATGGCTTAGGTGGCTTCTCGTCCTCATCCCGGCTATCCTCTCCCCGTGATTCCTCCCACTCCCGATTTGCTTGTTTGATCATCTCATCTACGATACCTGTGAGAAATTGTGTCAATTCCGTCCGATTACTGGCCTTCTTCGCAAGCCTCATTGCCGCTTTCTCTTCCCCTAGAACGATTTCCCTCATGATGAAGGGCCGTACGGTCTTTAGTGGGATTGTCTTGACCGTGAAGTCTCGTCCAGTGATACTCATGACGGCGACGTGTTTGGGTACTGCTTCGCCGGGCATGAGAGAAGTAGCTACTGATGATCCTGGTTGCATGACATAGAAGTTCTTGCCCGGATTGAACTTAGGATCAATAAGACACTCGTGCTCATGGCCCCATATGACCATGTCCAGAAAGTCTGGGAGGAAATCTTCTGGAAGCCAATCAGTCCCGGTATGTTCGTAGCTTGTAACGATCAGTATCACTTCTTGTTTGGAGGAATGAACCCACTGATTCTGATGAACGCTCATAAGGTTAAACCAGTCCTGCTTTTGTGTGCCGGGCCGGAAGAATTTTACTTTTCCATCTCTGAAGGTTCTGTACAGCCGCTCGTCCCTCACATTGCTCATACCGTACAATGCAAGCTTGGTATTTCCTTTTTGTAGTAGCACAGGCTTGATTTGGATATTATCTGCTTCTGGGGTCCGCCCATAGTAGTTGACGAGCCCAGCTGCTTGAAGTAAGTCCAGAGCAGCTAAGTGGCCTTCCTAAAGATCGTCAGTCCAGCGTCAAGATCAGAATTTGGCTCTATGCAACGCACCCCTGAGGGATCATCATGGTTGCCGTGTATAGAAAAGACTGGGATAGCAACATTGATGTCTGGATCTTCGTAGTTGACATGGTCGAACGCTCTACCACCCATCAGCCACAGGTCCCTCATCGAGAGGACTGCAGCAATTTTTACCCTGTAAACACCTCGCTACTGTCACTCAGCATCTCCAGCTCGCAAGGCTTCTCCCCGTAACAGTTCATTCGTAGGGACCGCATGACGTTGAATATCGCCTTCCTCGAGGGTTTGTTCTCGTGGAACAGATCCCCCGCCAGCAGTACCATGTCAACATCCTGGTCTTTTGCGATACACATGACTTCGTGAAAGCTCCTCCAGCTATCATCGCCTCGAATGGCGTCTCGCTCTGCATAGCCGACATGACTGTCCGTCGCGATGAGTATACGGATGGTGTCTGCGGCTTGATTTGTCGGTCAGCAAAATTCTCCGGACCTGTAGTAGGAGTAAAGGGTGAAAGAAATTCGAGTATAGACGTTGCTATTACCTGGGAGGCCCGGCATAATGGGCTGGCGACAGTCTTCGCAATTGGTGAAGATCAAATGTGGGAAGATTAAGGATCATTTATTGTGCATTCAAACATCCTGGGGAGACCTTGACGAGAGTAATTCCCTTCTATACATTAAATTAGTGAGCTTGGTGTACTGGCGTGACTGGTAGGACGCGTGCACAACACTTTGTACGCGAGACGCTAAGACTTTTATACATTTCGTGCAGAGGAATTCCCTAGCTCATGATTGGCTTTTCTTTCGGGTAAGGCAAACCGTTAAGATTGCTGCTACGAACTCATTGGCTATGCGCATTGCTCGTGAAAATTACGGTGCAAGAGCTGTGTCATCACTGCTCAAGCTACTGTCTCCGCACAATAGCAGCGCAGAACTCGAACGCATCTGGTTGCAAGCAGGTGACACGACTGTAAACATGGTATAGGCAGCCTTTGACATTCGGCTCAGTGGATGCGGGAGCATTTCAATTAAGATGGTGGAGAAAATCTGGCCACGCTTGTGATTGGACGTTGGGAATAGCTGTTGTTCGATTTACTCATGCGAGTAGTCTGTAGATAATCTGATACCAGCTCTTGACCACCCTAATTCTCAATGTGCCATCATACCTCCGCGATCTCCCTCAACCGTCGTATCGTTGATCTCGTAGCAGCGGCAGCTGGTGTCCTGTATGTCCACCAAGTAAGTAGTCATTCACCTCGAGCCCTCCAACTTCAACCCCTAAAGGACGTACGACACAGTCCAAGCTCCTCCTGCAACAGTCTTTTTGCACGCCTTACAGCTCCAGATTCCAACCGAGTGCCGCTTCACAGTGTTTTTGCCGCAAAATGTGCAGGTGTATCGGGCGTGCTGTGATATTTCCATCTTCTTGACTCTGGAATGGTAGGCATGAGAATTCTTCGGCAAATCCTTAGAACTGGGATGCATACTGCTTTCTGAGTGAAGCTCCATATCTACGAAATGCCGTCAGTGACAGGGTAGTCAACGCATGCGCTGGGTTGCTGACCTTGTTCCATCTATTGACAATTGTTGTCAGTCATGCTTTCGTGAGCAAGTGGAAAACAACATGACACTTACACTTTCCCGTCACGCCTACTTTCTTCGTACGCTTCGTCATTTTGGCGATGGGTATGCTACAAGGGCAATGGTGAAATACTTGCTGTAGTTGCGCTACGAAACATTGGATCGTGACAGTGTGCGACTAGCGGCTTGGCACTCTTGGCAACCTTCAAAGAAGCCGACCACTTTGCGTTCGCGATATGAGAACCACAATCACGTAGCTATGAAGCCTACGAATGTGCTATTGGCACGCTCGGTGTGGAAAGGTGAGCTCGAAACTATCCGAATTTGCTTCGTCACAAATTAACAATCATTCAGGTCCTAACATCGTGCCGTGAGTATCCACCACCATCCTGAGCGAACATCAGGAAGCGCATCTCCAACCACTTTGGGGCAAATACTGATGACTCTACTTTACCAACAGACTTCCAATCATTCGTCCTGCACCAGGTCAACGGACTCCACCCATCAAGACGCAAGCCCGCAGCGCTACGATCTTGCCAAATTTTGTTGGGCTCAAATTCCAGGTTCACAATGGGAAGATCTACAACGATGTGACTATTACTGAAGAGATGGTCGGGCATAAGCTCGGAGAGTTCTCAGCGTTTGTCTACCCCTGCCTCCGGTAGAGGAGAGGTGCAACAAGAGGGCTGACATGACGCTGCGTTATAGTACCAGAAAGCAGTTCAAGTACTCGCAAACGAAGAATCGATAGGCGGTCATTTTCTTGCCCAGATCATGACGTAGCGCTAGATAGGATGGTCGTTTGATGGCATGACGAGGAATTCGATCGGATACATTGAGTCCTTGAAGTCGACTCACCGTCCGATACCGTCGGAGCCTGCAAGGAGTACAACCGTACCATTGACCGAAAAGTCAGTCCTGTGGACAAACAAGTTGTTGCTCTACTTTCACCGCATGCAGATTGTTCAATGTTGGATGCAACTTGCCTCGTGATGGACAGCTGCTAGCCCTCGGATTGGTGACTTGGACAGCTAAAATTTCATTTCCTCCTTTTCCTTTCGAAGACAGGATTCACAAGCTCAGCGCCTAGATGCTAGATATGATATTGCAACGTGGCACTCGACACTGCTTTACGAAGTACTCCGGCTATATCGGTTAGAATTACGCCGCCGAACTACATTTCCTTGAAACTCTAGATATCAGCTTTCCGTATACAGTGTTAGCCTTAGGATGAGCTCAGCGCCTTCCAGCCGCGCTCTGAATTGGAACAAATTACGGAACGATTTTGCGAGGTCATCGTGAAGAGGCCTTCTCGCTTCTCTTACTAAATGCGTACCTGAACATTAACTGCACAGCCCCATAATCAGTCTCCGAGCCGCGCGCAGCCTGCAACATGAAACATGAAACAAACGAACATTACCATCATCACTCATGCAGAGCTAATCCACGCTATTCTTACCCCCGGGGCGATCACGCTGGGTACATACCGATATCAGCCATCCACAGCCAGCCTCAGGACTAAGGTATACGACCCCGCGCATCCAAACCGCACCGCACGCACCTATCCGAGCTCTATTTCACTCGGAATCACCCACCTACTCCGTACAAAGGCACTCATCACCAGGCAGTGTATACGGTAATCTACCTGAAGCGTGCAGCACATAGCCGCCTTGCATTCCACTGATCATCCCCACCCCCTGAAACACAATCCTCCGCCTCCATTGATTGAAACATGCAAGCGCCCGTATACACCTTGGTAACTAGAATTACTAGCATTCCAAATCCCCAGCCGCTGGGCGGAGCCTGCATGAATCCTTCTCCTACACCATAAAGTACTTTATGCATGTAAGATCAAAAGTCCAGCCCGCTATCGATAATGGAACTTTGGAAGGAAGCTAGAATAAAGTACTTACCTAAGGTAAGGGAGCGAAGGATTTGGCTTTTAGTGTCGACATGTGGATGCCACGCGGCGCTTATCCTCCTTCCAGAACCCCGATTCTACAAGTACGTATCCTACGGAGTGAACCAATCGGACACATCAACCTGTGATAGTGATCCATCAAAAACGCACAACCACACCCTTAAAAGAAATGAATACGTCGCCATACACCACCCTTACCCTCCCAGAGCATTCATCCCCTCTCGCATTGTACCGTTACTATCGACCTCTGTCATACCCCCTCCAGCCCCTCCAGCCCTCCCATAAGTAGTTCTAGTCCAAGCGCTTAGCTTACCTCCCCTCACACTGTAACCTCCCTAGCGCATCCTAGCGCACGCACACCTTCCCGATCCGACCAATGAGATAGCGCAGCGGCGCAAGGGGGTTTCATGCATGCATGCATGCTGCACATCATCTACTGGACTGTATGCGAACGGTGCGCTAGTGGGGCTGGATGCTGAATGTTAGGCGAGAAGGTGGAAGGGTTTTGTTATTCTGGGGGTTATGATGGATAGAGGGAGGGAGGGGATGGATGATGGGGATGGATGATGGGGATGGATGATGGGGATGGATGATGGGGATGGATGATGGGGATGTAGTAAGTAGGGTTTTATTCATGCCGCAGCTGGGAAGTTCGTGGGCGTGGTGTGGTGTGGTGTGGTGTCATGGAGTAGGAGGTGGGAGGTGGGTTGGAGGGTGGTCAGATGGGATTTTGTGATTGGGTTTTTGGGGATGATTGGATGGAAAAGGATGCGAAGGGTGGTGTTGGTGTTGGTATCGTAAGGTATTATTCGTGTTGGGTTTCGTGTTTTGTGTTTTGTATGGTAGGTACTCACTCGGCTCGAACAGATGGAAAGCCGTGTCATGGAGAAAGTCTTGGAGAAATGAATAGAATATATGTGAGTATATAAATTATGTAAATATAACAAATCAGTGGTCGTATGTCCTCTCTCGACCGACATCCACCTCCAACTTCAACTTCAGGCGTAGTGACAACTAATCTAGTAAGTGAGTGTGACTCAAACCCATCTAATATCCCAGTCCCAGTCCTAAAGACGCCTCCCTCGTGCGAAAATTGACTCATAGCAAAGAGTCCAGCAGCGCCCGATTATGCTGGCGAGCAAACAAAGAGTAAGAGTCATTCCCAATGTTGTTACAGTTGATGCACCGTAGCAATGCTTCGCTGGCAGATAAGGCAAGCCTCCCAAACGAAACTAGGGTATCTTCGCAGAATGCATGCAAATAGCGTTTGTAGAAATGAAAAGAGAGAGCAATCCTTCCCATGGAGTATCCGAAAAACATAGCAATGAGTCAGTCCTCCCGCGTTCTAGACGGCCGATGGCCGTCTCAAAATATCTTCGCAATTCACGTCGAATCGCATGTTCCAGAGCCTGATGCTTTGCATCAAGCTTTCCGTCTCTTCCAGTTTCCTGTCTCGTCCGAAGATGGAGTCGACGAATTCGGTGCCACTATTCCTCCCCATCCGTACGGCTCCCTTGGAGCCTTCCTTCCTCGCTACCTTCCACATGTAGTCTTCGCAGACTTTGAGGAGTGTCGTGAATCGTGCCCACAGTCTGTCTCCACTCACGAGAAAATCCTCGAGCAATTCGGCATTCTCCTCGGATTTGACGCGTGGCAGGCACTCGTCCGCCCGCTTGATTTTGTGGGCTAGCTTGATCAGCAGAAGCCAGAGTTCGCCTGCGACCTCTGACAAGGGTGTTTCGGCGCCATGGTGGAACACGGTCCAGTCATAGATCCATTTGCCGAGCGAATTAGCGTCGAAGACGCTGCCTAGAAGCAAGACCGGTGACTCAGTGGGATCCCAGTTCTTCAACGAATAGCCTGCGGGAATATGATACGCGGCCGCATCAGCGGCTGTTGCCTCACGTGGTGGCGCCGCCGCTTTTGCTGGTTTCGCTGATGTTGGCTTAGACTGAGAAGGTCGACGTGGCCGACTTGGCTGTGAGTCAGAAGGTTTTGCATAAGCAGTGGACTGTTTGGAAGAAGAGTAATGATTAGCTCTGAACTTCGCGTACTTTGCTTCTCGTTCCCCTTTGCGCGGCTTGATGAACGAGTATGTAGGCGAATCATCTGCTTCGTCAGACGTATCAACGATGATAGGCTGTTTCTGCGATTGCACGGACGCGTGGCGCCTTGGACCATAGGTGTTGCCACCGCCACGGGCGTCGGACGATGAAAAGCGCCGAGGCTTTTGTCTGATGTGGCCAAAAGTACTCACATAGTCCTGGTTGACGGCGGGCGACGCGTAGTCTGGCCGAGTTGCGTAGAAGGTTGGCGATGGATATCCAGCTGGAGAGTGCCAGGCTCCAGGAGCCTGTGGAGAGTTGTAGCTAGCTTTGCGAGAGTGTCGTTTGGCCTGCTTCGGCGATGATGTTGGTGATTTGTATGGTTGTGGTATGTAGTAGATGTAGCCCGGGTACGGAGGTGAGCTCGTAGGGGAGGTAGATGCTGAGGTTGTATAGCCGTTGTATCTGACGTATCCCTGCGGAGGGACTGAATGGTGATGATACATGTTGTGTAGGTGTCGCGTGCATTGAAATCGATATGCTGTTATGTGCAGGGTGGATCTCGTCCTCGACCCGGACAAAGGGTATGCGCAGCGGTGTTTGCCGTCGGTCTTGGTCGTTGACCGTTGTTGTGTCGGAGGAGAGGAGAGGGAGGAGGTACTTGACTCTGGCTCTCTCTAGACATATGGTCGGTCGAGGGGAATCTGAGGCACTTGAGTGATTGTACGTGATGGATCTATGCTGGGCAAGATCCAAGTAAAGCTGTAAATGAGCGAATGCGTTTGCGCGACACGATAGCAGCTGTCAATGGTGAAGTTGAGAACGTTGGAGAGAAAGGCAGACAAAGGGGAGGGCGACCAGAGTAATAAAAGATGGCGGGAATCCCAGACTCTGATCCCTGTCGTATTGAAAAGTCTAGCTGCGTGTAGAATACAGCTAGTGTGTCTTGAGCCAGGTACAAGAATCCTGAGCAAGGGGATCCAAGACGCAGTTCCCGAGCGGCAATGTTATTGACTTGTGATTGTCTCTTCTCTGTGCTGGTCAAAACGTGGTCACAATCTTCTTTTGCTCCGAGCTGAGTCGCAAACAGCTCTTTCTTTGAAGCTGAGAAGTTTTCGTGTCGCGAGCGGTATTGTAGGAGATGTCAAGGTTGCATCTTCGGGAAGTTGATTTGTTGGTACGAATTGTGGAAATTACTAGTTGAGGCTCTCCATTCAAGGCTAAGCGGACCAAAGATCTGTATGGATGCCCTACCAACACTCTCACTGCCACTCAAGATGCAGCATCACTACAAATTGATTGTGAGATGACTCGACTGAACTTTTGCCTCTGCAAAAAACAGGTTGAGCTCTGCGCTGTTTATATTCGTCTCATTGCCTCCCCTAGAACCACCCAGCTGGTTCTCCCACAGAGATTGCTGATTACCTGAGCACCACTTTTGTCATCTTTGCGCAGCAACATTATCGTCCTCCTTCTGAACCATCTATAACCAGCGACCAAGGTAACGTCTCATACCTGACTCCTTGGTACTTGCAGGTATCATGCGACTCATGATCAGGATGGTGCATCGTCCCTTGTCTCAGCAGGCCACATCCCACCATTTCACACCTTTGCTTGGTACCACCATGGCCGTATGGAAATGCGATTCTTCGTCATGTCTGACCCCAATCCGATGGAACCTGCTCTGCACCGCTGACCCACATACTCGGGACGGGGATGTTCGGTCTCAAGATGACAGTGGGTGGTAAAACAACGGTCTTTGGCAGCATGAGAGCATTGACGGGCTTCCTACATAAAGACGGTCTGCGGGCACCCAGATACTCCTCATCTGGCAGAGGCCGCAAGCAGTGCGCTTTTGCAAGACATTGCGCGCAAAGCTCATCCCTTGTCGCTCAGCAAGCCTGATCAGGAAGCCATGGCTACCTGGTGCATGGACTCACGATGTTGTGGGTGGATGTGACTTCACGGAAAGAATCAGATGGACCAAGAATAAAGATGACAGCTCAGTGTCTGACGCAACACTGCCCGCCTGAGTTGCTATTTTCGCCCGCATCCCCTTCACCGCATCCTTGCGATTATACTCTTACTTCCGTGAGTCTTTGTTTGTTTCGCTATAATCTTTCAGCCAACGAAGCGCCAGCGGACAGTGTTGGGAGTTTGATTAATCGTGACAACACGCAAGAGTCTTCCTAGAGTACCTATGCGCCCATTCTAGAGTGCGGCCCAGGATCTGCAAGGCTACCGTGCATTAGCCCAAACACGTCGGGAGAGCTGCGATTGGAGGCGCTTTGAGGTCGCCGATGCGGTCCATGCAACCCTAAAGTATTAACGCTAAGACCTGCATGATCGCTGATAAACTCTATTGAGCTTCTTCCGGTCCGGTTATGCGGCAGAATTCCCCCCAGCACCGTTGATTGGGATACCGTCGGTTTAGCATCGAGATGCACATGGCGGTCAGGCAGGAGAAGCTTACCATTAGTCGTCTTGACTCTGCCTGGCAAGGGTAGGTAACAGTGACTTTGATGTGGCCTAATTTGGCGCTGTATCGTAGGTACTGTTGGGTACTGATGCCTGTCGTCTGGCTTTGACAACGGCTAGAGTCACTGCACCGGTGATGCAAGCGGTATTGGAAGTCGACGATAGCTGGGAATAGTTGGAAGGTTGGTAGACCTATTCCCGCAAAGATAAATTAAGTAAGGTAGTTTTGGATCGTGCGGTCCAGGCGCGCTAGTGACTCGCTTAGATTAGATTCTGATATGAGAGAACAGTTACGCTTCGCTCTATGTATCGATATTCCTACCTTGGGATGATCATCGCAATGCTCACTATGACCTATCGTTGACGAACGGGGTTGAAAAGACTTTAGGATTTCTCGTCAATACTGATTGGAACGATCTGGGAGGGCCCGGGCCCACCCGTTGATGCTATTGAGGATCTTCTAGACAATTCGTGCTATTTACATCCGGATACCTACTTGGGCTCGAAACACGCTTGACCAAGGATTCTGAAGAAGGAAGCATGCAGCCAGAATACCAATCGACATATCGACTGTGTCTCAGAAACCCGAAGTTGTCCGGTCCACGTTTGTATTGCTCCTGACGTAGTGTTTGGGGTCATCAGACATGGATGATGGCTTACCCACAATCTAATTGGCACTTGATGCGCCGACTAGGACCAACGATGAAGCAACCTCCGCTCCAGTTGAACAGCGGCTTTCATACGAAGATGGGAATGGAAATGCAGACAAGGGAAATTGACTCCGAGCAGTGCAAACATGATGTGAGTGGAGATGAGACTGACACTATACACATTGATGGATCTTAAACACAACGACTCGAGCGGCGGTGTTCCCAAGTTCAGACAGAGGGTGTACGCAAACTTCAAGTCTTTTGTGAGGACTGAGCTACTACAGGAATGTTGAGAGCACAAGTAGGCGAAGCAACCCTCCATCTCAGGTTTGTTCACCAGACGGAAGCTGTCCTTTCTCCCCAGCCACGACGCTATGGTGCCCGTGTTGAGCACCGAGATCTCATCGACTCGATTAGCGAGACAACGTTCCAACTGATGTCTCCAGGCTTGAGACAACCAATTGCTATCGTGTAGCAGCACGACGGAGTCGGTCATTGATAGCGATGAAGGCTTGCCGTCAGCGAAATAGCGTGCTACTCACTTGTGTACGCACCCAGAGGTATGGCCCAGCAGCAGTGACGTCTGTGGTCGCTGCGCTGCTCAGCAATTCAGACTGCGATTGAATTTGCAAGTCACCACAGGTGAAAATTCCCCAATGCAATGAGCCATCCCTTGCCATCATTTCTGACAAGACTGGATGTACGTCGAGAGTACTGATGCGTGAATGAATGGGCTATTAATCGTAGTAGATGACTAGATTATAATTGTATTTCGTAGGAGCTGGAAATAATTTGTTCACGCGAAGCTTTCTGGTGGCTACGAATGTAGACTATTCTACTCCATACCATGAAAGAGATCCATTTACTACTTTCTTCCCACTGCGCCTCCATGGTACAAAATTATGACACTCTTAATCAAACAGTAAAAAGAAAAAAAGTCGATCGACCACCCACAACCCCTCTCCCAAATCAAGAACAGATGCGCTCCAACACCGCCACAAGATGGTGGAAATATCTCTGCAGAGTCGCCTCTCTCGAGTATCATTCCCATTATTTACGAGAGACAATCTTCAACCGTTACCGAATTGAGTTATCAATCACCATCATGTTCGAACTGGACACCTGGATTCCCGCGTTTTGGAATTTGTGGGAGGTGGGAAGTGGGGTTTGGAGATCTTCTGTAGGTTGAGCCATTACAGCTGAGAAAATGCTGCTATATCAGGATAAGTTCTTGTTTTTCAGTTTTGGGGAGGATCCTTTTTGGTTATCTACACATTTACTCGTCACGGTGTAAGTAATTACCACACCACGATGAAGTTAAGGCGACTACAGCGAATGCACGACAGATTCAGAACCAACCACCCATCCCATCCCCTCCCATCCTATCAACATAACCTTCGGCTGAGCAAACGATCTGCATGCTCCAGCCTTCATCACTTCGAGTGATGGAAAGGTATCATATATGATCTAATTCATGGCGCATATCTACGAGCTTGCTCAAGATAGGAAAAAAGGAGATGGGTGATACCGTTTTGAAATAGCTTGCGTGATCTGTTGGGTTTATTGTTTTCGACTTTGAGCGATCGATAAATCAAGTTCCTTCCGAGATGGGTTGCAAAGCGTTGCCAGAGTGCTGATTGAGACCTGGTCTCTGGATTCTGGTAAAGTCAATAATGAAGCATAACCATCTCGTATGGATACTCTAACAATCAGTGTTTCATCTCTCATAATATAATACATTTCCAAGATTTACTGAATGCGCTTTGATGCGTCTGAACGATGCACCTGCTGTACTGAATCGATGCGCCGGCTATGCTGGGGTATCATCTGATGACCAGGCTCAAAGGAAATATTCGGTCCGACGGTTGGTGTTCGGTGGGACATGGCGATCCCTCTCCGAGACGGCGGAGAAGATGGTGAATTTGGGGTCTAAATCCTCGCCTAGATTCATGATCGAGGCGACATTGCCACAGCGGTAGCAATAATTCGGAGCGCTCCAGACGGTGACGACGGATTTGTCTTCAAAGTGCCACTGCATGCACAATCAGCGGGCGAATGCATTACATGGCACACGGTTGGGCGTACCTTGTAACCCTCGTTGACGAGCTGGTGGGCACGCGCAATGAGCTGAAAGCCATTGACGTGGTTGAACTCTGTAGCCACTTTGTTCCCAAACAGCCAGCCGGCACCACGTGGCGATACAGCCCATGTTCCAACATCTTCCGGATCACTCCATACCAAATCGCAGAAGGCGCCCTCGTGGGGGATCTCCTGAGCTCTAGCGATGACGCGGATCTGGTCGAGGGTGCGGATCTCAGGACTCAAGCCGCCGTGGACGCAGAGAACCTTGCCATCAATGACTGCGCCGAGGACGAGGAAGTCGAAAACCTGACAGCAGGCTTTCCACACCGACGCGTTGCCGTACTTTTGCTGGCACTCCTCGTAAAATCCGTAGACTTGGGTGATCTGTCGAGATTCGTGATTTCCGCGAACGAGAGTCACGCGATCAGGATATCTTGGACCGAATGAACTCAGGTTTCGAGGATAGAGGAGGCACATACCTAGCCTTGAGGCACAGGAGGAGAGTCAAAGTTTCCAGACTGAAGTAGCCACGATCAACGAAATCCCCGAGGAAGATGTAATTCTGATTGCCCGGAATGCCTGCGCCGTTGCCCTCTTTTTCCATACCCAGACTCCCTCCCTGTGCGCTCCCACGTTTGCGACCTCGCTCCTCCTCCTCATCGGCATCATCCTCTTCGCTGAGAGCGTTACTAGCTGTACTGCTCTCGCCCTCCTTGTTATTTGAGCGAATCTGTTTCTTGACTTTCGGGTCTGTGATCTCGGTTGGGGGCTCGATGTCATCCGAGGTAATGATGCCTGTCGGGGCAGGTGATGGTTCAACGCTTCCGTCACTCGGTGCGCCTCCTGCCACACGGAATAGCTCTATTACATCGTAGAATTGGCCGTGGAGATCGCCGCAGACGGTGACAGGCGTGGATACGGGTTGAATATTGGATTCTGGTTCGAAGCCAGAATCAGGAGATGGACATCGTTCAATAGGGAAACTGAGGACCTACCTTCCATAAGATATTCCTTGCATATCTCACACAGCTTTTTCATCACTGCCTCAGGCAAGTACTGATTGTTGAAGGCACATTTCAGCCACTCATCAACGTCGTTATACCCATGCTTCGATAGTTTTGCTGGTCCAGGCTTCGGCAACTTTTTGCCAGTAGCCATCTTGAAATTATCAAGACGAGAGGCTAGATCTTATTGACTGCCCGACGGCCAACCGACTTGACGGGCAATACAATGTTGATTATATGCATCCTTGCCATGCGCGGCTCGCCATGCCGTTGCACAGAGATTGCGGGTCATCATTGTTCCGCCACCGTAATTCGAAGGTTTCGGACCACCCGAGGACCATAATGAACATTATTATCGGTCTGTGATATCACCCCCTCTATGAATCTTGAAGGTCAAGACGGACTAAGGTGGAACTGTACACCTCTACGACAGCGAATTAATGCGACTAATAACGGCAATGGCAACCTCACATACTTCACGGGTTATGATAGCTCGACCGACTCGTGCCAGTGGAGTTCTCTCCATTCCAGCATCTGCAACACTAAAGAAGAGTGGACCAACCCAGCAAGCTCAGCCGTCCCGAGGAGCTGGTGCCCGGTTGAAGGTTGTGATCAGAAGGCTACCACCTGGACTGGATCAGTCTGAATTCGAAGAGACTCTTGGAAAGGACTGGAAATCTACTGGTGACAGGGTCGATTGGGCGATTTATAAGCCTGGAAAGGTCTCGAAAGAGTATGTCTATCATGTTGCGGAGCCTACGTGCTACGTTTCTACACTTTTTGTGCTGATCAATCACTGCAGTCCCGCAAAGCCTTCGAGGCCAAGCCGTGCATATCTCCATCTAAGGAAGCAAGAGTATCTTGCAAGTCTTTCCGAGAAAGTGCGTGATTCCACCTTTAGCGATACCAAAGGATCTTCGAAAGACTCCTCCTTACTTGGACCCCCCATCGTCGAATTCGCTCCCTACGGTCGTGCCCCTAGTAGCAGGCCGCGTAAGGATGCTCGGCAAGGTACCATTGACCAAGACCCAGAATTCATCGATTTTCTCGAGAGCCTTACGAATCCCATTGCCAGAACGGCTCCTGTCGATCCGGAGAATGATACCACCGGGAAATCAAAAGACAAGGTTACGGTTACTCCTCTGATACAATTTCTCAGGGACAAGAAAGCGAACAAATTTAAAGAGAGTGCTTCTCCTGCGAAAAACGCTAAAAATACTCGTCCAGAATCCAAAGATAATAAGTCTGCGACCGTTGCAGAAGCCAAGTCTGCCAACAACACCAAAATAGCATCTTTGCCTGGAAAACGCAGCGCCCAGGCAGTCAAGGTGGAGCAGGCTGCCCGTGATGCGGTAAAGGTATTGAACAAGCAAGCAGCTATCAAAGGGGCTGCACCCGCGTCACCGTCCACTGTGCCTGTGGTGCCTAATAGCACCGCCACTTCAGCGCTTGCAGACAAACGACGTGAACGCGGGAGTGCCAGTGCGGCAGCCAAGATTCTACAGCGGGATCTGGGTTTGGATAGGAATGCTGGTGGAAGAGGTGGAAGACGTGGTTTACCAGCCAACGCAGCCCGACCCTCGGCAGCGAATGCGACATCTGCACGAGACCAGGATACGGGATCAAACCAAGCCTCTATCCAAGCCAGGAGTACGCCAACTCTTGCTACAAACGCTGCCGTACCAGAGTCCCCCACCGCAACGAAATCAGCAGTCGTCCCTCCGCCACTTGGCCCGGCAGCGTTACGGAACCCTGCGAAAGCGACCACGCCCACTGAAATTACTACCCCCATCTCTCATAAACCTACACCACCTACATCTACGTCGACTCAAGCCTTTCTAAAACATGCGAACCCGTCACAAGGAATCACTGAGCCCCTGTTGGAGGAGGCTTTCGCTATATTTGGTAGCATCAGCAAAGTGGAAATCGACAAAAAGAAAGGATTTGCATATGTTGACTTTGCCGATCCGGAGAGCTTGCAGAAAGCGATGAAAGCCAGTCCGATCAAGGTAGCTCAGGGTCAGGTCGTAGTGCTCGAGCGCAAGACTGGTCCCAGTCTACAAGCCAGGAACATGCGGGGTGGGGGGCCTATGGTGGGTAATCGTGGCGGTGGGATGTCAGTCGGTGGTAGAGGAGGACCTATGAGAGGCCACGGTGGGTTTGGTAGAGGAGGAGCCAACATGCCCAATGCGAACACTAGGAGATCCGGACCGGCGACAGCAAATGCAACCTCCACTCAGCTACCGGCTGCCGCGCAGGTACCTACGGCTCCCTCTACCACGGCTGAAGAATCCTCTACTCCTTCACCTAGTCCAGTCCCACCGCCATCGACGCTTACGTCTTCTGCGGTATGACGATTTCCGGTTTCAGATCATATTGCATATCACGAGGGATTGAGGACAATATTACGATAGACGCGGCTCGAGGGAGACCGACTTCATGCGTCAATGTCAAGGAAGAATTGACAGGATGCAATTGGGAATGAGGAACGGCGGTGGATTGTGTGTCAGAAAGCTGCAGTCCTTGCACGCAAGCGACTATGCTGACAGCGACCAATACCACGATCCTCCGGTTTGCACAGGTGTTTGCGACAGCATTATAAGCAGCGGGCGCACAGAGACCGTGATGATTGACTTGCTCCCACGGCATCCAAGATGACCGCCAAGCTCCTGGCAATGGAGTGGCGCCATGTTCAAGGCTTTGTCATGTTGCGCCGATGCCGAAGATTAAGCATGCATAAAGCAAGTATAATATTACTACAACGCCCACGTTGTACACCGCGTTTCAGGAAGCGCACCAGACAATCTTGAGCATGTGGCGAGCTGAGTCGATGTTCGTTTCAGCGATATATGCTTCATAGCCTCCTTCTATGTCGATTTAGAACCTTAGATTACCCCATGCTCCGCCTGCCGGATGGATGGATGGAAGGATGGCAGCATCCGTGATAATCCTCCACCAGTTTTACTTGTCGTCGACTTAAGGTACCCGATGGCCAGCTCCAGAATAGTCCATGATGGAAAAGGAGATGATGGTTATGGCTGAGTGGTGTAGGAATAGCATGCGTCATCAGCGCCATCGGCGTGATCGGATTCAGGAATTCCCATGTGGGCGGGAGAAGGATGCCCAGAAAAGCCAATCGGACCGGCCCATGCTGCCTCGGCTGCCGAAAAGATGACCTGCACTGTCTCACATACACACACACACACACACACATCAGTACCTACATCACTCATCACCATCCCGAATACGTGACGGCGTATCAAACATTGGTTCGATCTCGAGGAACTTCCCTTGACCCCTTCGTTAGATGTACTCGCCGCAACATCCCACCTCGCATTCGCATCTGTGAGGTACTTACTCCGTAGTCTACTCTGTTCTATGGAGGAGCAGGCGGTTGCCACACCGCCTCGTGGACAATACTTTGGTTGCTTTGTTGTTCGCCGCCCGATCAATCCCTAAGCAAAGTTTTCCTCCCAGCTCATTGGGCGCAAATACCACAATGGGGCTTTCTAGATCGGGCTTGCCAGGAGTTCTGGCCCCGACTTTGCCGTCTGATGCCCAATCCATTGCGGTGAGTCATGAACCCTCCGCCCGGAGAATGCTCTTCGGGTGGATTCGTATTTCCAACCAACTATGTCCATCTTGACAAAGTATGTCCATCTACCCACGACGAGAACACAAACATCGGTGTAATGTCATCTTTAAATGTCGCATTCGCACATTACAGATCATGCTTCCATTTCATGCGGACACGCTCCTCGCGCCTCATTGAAATGGTCATGGATCTGACATAAGGTTACACCGCACTACTATCTTGACTGGTGGGCTGAGTGAGCTCAGCGCGTTTCGGAAACTGCACAGGAGATATAGTGAGGCCGACATATCAACCTGAGGAATCATCTTGTACTGCCTGGAAAACATATTGTCACCTGCTTTGCTGTTTGTATTCCCTCCACGGCCAGCTGCATTAAAGGGATGCGACGCGCCGTACCGCGGTCCTTTCTACCTACCTATCACGACTCTCACCAAGTGGGACAGCAACAGCTCACCATTTGCTATTTGCGCTTTGAGACATCAATATCTGGTGTGATCACTTTGTGATCTATATTTGAGGGCTGTACAACATCACTAGTATACCTGTTTCCACGTCGCAGCCTGGAATAGCGGGTCAGGCGATGCCAGCGTCCTCGTGCACATCGTCATTGTCGCTTGCTTGTGTAACGTTAAAGACTTACTTTACCTCCTCTTCGCATCAACACAAACGCGACAAAATGTCTCCAAGCGACAACGGACGCGCGCAGTCGCCTCTTGCTACACAGGCAAGAAAATTCTATCCCTCCCTCGCCTTCGCCGACGCGATGTCCATCCCATACAAATCGCCACTATCACCACCCTCAACTACATCATCCAACTTCACTCTCTCCCCGGTATCATCGACATCAACCGCCTCTTCCAGTATCTGCTTTGCGCCCGCGGCGCCCTCAGAATCACTCTCCAGCTCATCCTTCGCCAGTTGCGCATACCCGGACTGGCCGAAGCGCCACATTCTCACACCTTTATCTTCTTTCTGCGGCAGCGAAGCGAGCTCTCACATCTCGGACGAGGACCTGCTCGATCTCGAACAGCTGGATCTCTGCGACGACGTCAGAGTTCCAGCCGAGAAGACGGCAGGTATCTCGTGGGAAGCGACCAGGCAGCCTCCATTGGTATTGCATTCGATGCCGGTACAGCAAAAGGCAAGGGCCATGCCCCAGCGCAGAAGGAGAAGCTCGCCACTGAATAGAAGGAAGATGGTGGCGGGAATGAGCCCGATTGCTGAGGCTCCAGAGTGAAAGAGTGAGGTTGACCACCGACAACACTTTTCATCGTGGTAAGCCCCATTGTCGCATCATCTCTGCTGTGTGACGTGCTGACGGAGACCAGATCTGCACATTCAGATCCACAATTGGCATCATTGACTCAGGTCCTACCTAGGCAACAACACCACATTGGTTGCATATCTTGTGATGTGCAACGCATAGCATGCGATGAAATGGAGACACCGACAATCATACCGCCACTGGGCGTGTCGGGCGTATCGACTTCCAATAGCGGCGAATGCGATTCACCGCTAAGGTGGAAGTGCGAGCGCTTTCGGCATCCTTCGTCACATTGCAAGGATCAACGGATAGTAGAACCTCCTTTCGGTCGACAGCTCGATCAAGGTGGACATTAGGATCGATTACATTGGTAGCCAGAGCGTTTGAGGGAGGCGGAGGGAAGTAACTTCTGTTTGTCGGATGGGATGCAGAAGGGAAGGATTCCGATCGGCACGGAAACAAGGGCAGCTCAGCATGCTGAGCGGCTACGGGGCGGCGGGGAGGGGAAAGGGTACAGCCGGGTTCTTCACCTTCCGACTCCGCATTGACAGCATGCCATATTCGGCCATGGCCGCATTGCGTACATTATCGAAGAATGCATGTTGTGCGGTGCTTGTTGCATGAACAGTGCATCATTATGATGCCAGCGACAGTGTTTGGTGAAGCGCAAATCACCAAGCGGAGGAATGCGATAGGATTCGAGTCAGGACGGTCCGGACTTCTCCATGTTATGCGAGTATGGAGGATGGCGGAGCCAAGAACGGGAAGGATTGGACTTGAAGAATAGTCTGAGCGTTAACAGATAGCAGTCACCAAATCAATTCTGATTGAGCGAGCGCATGTAATTCACCACCGTGAGAGGAAATGTGATGACTTTGTAGATTATCGTCTTTTGCTCGCTGGATGCAAAAAGGTTGGATAGGCTTTTCAGGGTCCACACCTGCCAAGCCGAGCCTTCAAATTCTCTTCCCCACAGATTGGGGTATGAAACGGCTCTCCCACCCTCTGCCCCAGGAAACGTGATCAGAATCGACCCGACAAAAGATTCGAGGGGTTCAGGAGCCAGCCAGTTGGAAGGACCAGAGCCATAGTTTGCGAAGTTCGCAGGAAGGGAAGGAAGGTCTTTGTATGGAGGAGGTAGAATAAGAAGCAGTAGCAGTCGCTAAGCGAAGTCACGAGTAAGTACCTTAACTCAGATCTCACCCGTCCATCCTACTACTACTATTCTAGACCTCGACACTCGCTACCACAACTGTTCTCATTACGCGCTGCCCTTGCCCCGAATCGTCAACGTCGGTGCATGATGTTGAAGAAGAAGTGCAGCTCTGCGCTGTGATTGGCGCCGGTGTGATGAAGCTTGCACTCGGCTCCAGAGGCTGCCAACCAATCGCCGCCCTCCTACTCCCAGGACCTGCATCTTCGACTCCATCTCCAAGCGTCGTGTGGATCAAGTACCCCAGCCACGCCAACAATCACATTGTCACCTCATGCCTATCTCTTTGTGTCCTATTTCTGGCAAGATCAGACGGCCCACAATGGCGTGGGGCCGGTGCGGTCAAGGAGCGAAGCTGCCAGGGGGCTTGCACGCTTTGGTTCGCTGCTGTACAGAGGAGCAGCTCATCAATCTTCCTGTGACTCGCTTCCACCCTCTCTAGCTGTCGCCAGTCTCTATTCTCCAGTCCATTGAAAGTCTCAATCGTCTGCCGTGTCTTTCAAATTGCCGATCACGGGGTCTCTGTGCCCATCACTCCGTTGAGCCTGTCAAGCATTTTCCTTCAAGCGCCAGCACATTTTGCTGACCGTTGGGTTTCCGCGAGCAGCATTGATAGGGCAGAATATTGATATCCAGTGGAATTAAATCCCAACGTTTTGTTATATTCTGAAACTCTTTCCTATTCTGCTATCCCCCCTGACGCAGCATATTTCCCTCAATTCGTGCAGCACCGCTTAATTCCCCTCATGGCACACTCGCACCATGAGGTGGAGTAAGGAGATGTTAGCCGCGAAGTGACCTGCAGACCTTTCGTTTCAGCATCGCCCCCCATCGTACTTCTACCAGGATTGCCTGCATCCATTACGGCTGTCGGACACTTGATCAAATACCTCGGGTTAGTTCTGCCTTACTCCACTACAGCTCGAGATCTGCAGCACACCCTTTCTCCGTCCCATCGTTGCTGGAGCTTCACACGCGGCGCTTCCCCTCTATCAGCGCTATCTGAGGGACTTTTGAAGCTGATCCATATCAGCAGTCAACTGCGAGGCCTTCGCCATGTCCGCGGGACAGCTGGCAAGGCACCGCTCCCCCTCCTCCGCCTCGAGACCTTCCAACAGAGCAGCGACACCAATTGATGCCCGCCTCAACGACGTCGATTTCGAACCATGCGCCGCTACGGCTTCGATCTTCCTCTATAGCCAAAACACCTCGATCATATGCCTTCATCATGATACCTTGGCATTGGAACGTCGCTTTGACAAGCATTCAGACCGAGTGTTGGGTATATCAGTGGACAACATTAGCGAGCGAGGAGCTGGTCGCTTGGTCGTAAGCTTCGATGCGGGGCGAACGGCCATTGTGTGGGATTTGTTCACTGGGGAGGAGGTTACGAGGTTTCAGTATTATGAGGATATCAAGGTTGCTGCGTGGATGAAGAATGGGCAGATTGCCTGTGGTAGGTCGAGGGTACCGCGTGGAAGCTGGCACAGTCTGACGAGGATGTTGCAGGAAACTCGCAGGGCAATGTTATCATATTCAACCCCTCCAACACCGAACATGAGAGTGCGCGGACGATATTCGATCCAATTACAGCCCTTGCGCCAGCAGGGGACTGCCAGACATATGCAATTGGGTGAGTACGTACAGGCTGTCTATCAGCATATTGCTGATGATTTATCAGATATTTGAACGGCTCGATCTTGATAGTGTCCCTGGAACCTAGTTTCACCATACTTCATACACTCACCACGGCGCGCGCACCCTCGCCAATCGTCAACTTAGCCTGGCATGCCTCCTCTACAAAACAAAAGTCGGACATGCTGGTGTCTCAAACCTTGGATGGGGATCTTCGAGTCTGGAGCGTTGCAAAACCACCAACGGCCGAAATGCCGAAAACTATACGCATCTTGAAGAGGAGTGACAACGTGGAGCCGGGGTTACATTGGTGTGGGTGGTCCAAGAATGGCAGGGTTTTGCAATACTCCGACGGGTAAGCACGCTACAGATATCCTCGCACTCCACCGATATCTTTACTTACAAGATGGTGCAGGGAGACATGGTCGTGGGACGTTAGAACGAAGCACGTCTCTTGTGAAATGATACCAACGGGTGATGGGGTTAGGGGCTTGGCATGCTACGGTCCACAAGCTGCACTCTTCACTCTTGGGGCGAACAACATGGTACACCAGTTTGATACAAGTCCTCCTGCGCTTGTCAAGACCGTTCAGTACCACCCAATGTGGCCTCCGCCAGTCCCAAGCAAGACTCTGCAAGGTCAAAACATTCCAGGCACAGCACCGCCAATGCCTATCAACCGTACCATGTCCGAGCAAGACAGGGGGGTTGTAACTTTGTCTACCATTCAGAGGACGGCAAATGAGATGGGTGCAATCCAACATGCCAGGAATCTGCGGGACGAAATGGGAAGTCCGGTTTCAGCATCAAGCAGAGCAGACACAACGAGTTCTCGATCTTCTGGCCGTCGAGCGTACAAAGAGCACATCCCGTCTATTTCATCTCGGGCTCAGAGTGGGACTACATTTTCGACAGTCTCGCCGTCCATGGTCGGCCGCGATAGCCTGTACTCAGGAACAACATCGATGTATCCGTCAACAGCTTCATTCGCATCATCGGGACGCCGGTCTAAGAACTCGCGTCTTCGGAACGAGGTCATCCGAAGTCCAGAAAATACATACGTTGATCTTTTCCCGCGTACCCGTGTTCGACTCGTCAACATCGCTTATCAGCAGACTCAACCGCTGGACCAAGACAACATGACGCCGGATGATCTGCGAAGGCGAATGCTCGAGGTCGTCTTCGGTTGGGAAGACGACATTGAGCTTCTGATCAGAGACGAGTTGCATCATCATCAGCCTGGATCGACTAGCGCTGTCCTGCTGTCTAAATGGCTCGGCGAGGTGGATTCAGACATGATGGCAGCAGCAATCAGCTCTGGCAACGTGAGCTCCTCCGATTGGATGGTCCTTGCTCTAAGCCAAATGGGCGGATCTGGTTCGATGGGCAAAATGGGACAAGCTTTTGTTCAAAGGCTACTACAGCAGGGCGACTTCCACACATCCGCAACAATACTGCTTGGTCTTGGAGACCGAGAAGATGCGGTTGAGGTTTATGTGTCACGCAGTTTCTACATGGAAGCTATCCTATTGACTTGCCTTCTTTTCCCATCTGACTGGGAAAGACAAGCCCATCTCGTTCGGAGATGGGGTGAATTTGTTGTTGAGAACTCACAGCAGCACCTTGCTATACGGTGCTTCTCTTGCACTGGAGTCGAACCGCCAATACCTTGGTCATCACCATCTCCAAGGCCTATCAATACGCCCTCTCAAGCTCCGTCGAGTATCTCGTCCATGCTCAGCCCTCCGATTTCACCTCCGCCAGCTTCTCAACCAGCCCTTCCCGTTCGGATGACGGCGAAGAACGCTTCACTGAAAGTCATTACTTCATTTGAGCCACCGGCCCAGCCGCAATACAGGTTCCCTGGGCTGGCATCAACTGACCGGACACCGACGAACGGACCCGGAGTGACCCCAATTGCAGAATCAGCAATCTCCCCAGGGAATACACCAGGAGGATTTGATAGGAGACAAACACATAACCTGACAGGTCGTACGGTCACACCTAGCAGCTATCATAAAAAGCGGCTGCCTTCTATTGGCGAAACCCCAGTTGATGTCATGGTCCCTCCATTCCCAAGACCGAGTCAGCTCCCCACCCCCGACAACTCCGGGTCTGATCTTGAGAAGGAAAAGGAGACCTCGTCGAAACCTCAAGCGCTGGAGGAGAAGTTGCTGCGACATTCGGCAGAAGCTGCCCCTCTTCTTCTTAGTTCTGCGCGCTATGACCCTGCAACGCCGGCGTCGGCAGGAAAGAGTCCAATGACTGCGGTGCCCCAAACCATGGTCCGGACGACTGTTCTTCCCAACCCATCGGAAGAGTCCTTTATTGCGTTCAGGGCAAAATCTCGCGCCCGCGACAATTCCAAGGACAGGAAGCCAGATGGATTACACATCCGCATGCCCTCCCAAGACCAGATCGTAGTGTCTCATTACATCGACAGTGCCGGCCTTGGTTCAGAGCGGACTGATCATAGACGGTCACATACCATCAGCTCACTCCAATCCGGGGGCCTCGTCACTGGTGGCCTCAGTACTGGTCGGAGTGACCCTAAAAGCGACGCTAAGAGTCCCTCTACCAGCGGCCACAGCTGGGCGTCCACGAAGAGCCCAAGCGCAAGTGGTAGAAGTATGGACCAATATATCAGCAGCTTAGAAGAAGCTGGCTACCGCTCTCGAAAGCATAAGCCTAGTTCGCGAAAACATCACGAGAGCCGCGAGCGAAAGACGCCTACAGGAGAGCACAAGGAGCATAAGTCTCGAAGCAAAGGTAGGACACGAGAAAAGTCCGACGATCGCGGTCGAGATGAGAGAAGATACATACGCCCAGCGAAAAGGTCTCCGTCTTCGCCGAAACCCATGTCACCAGAAACGTACAGAGACCCTACGAGCGGAGAAAGTCTTGATGGTCGGATCACTGGTGTGACCTCGCCAGTCTCAGAAGGTCGACACATACGGGATGATTCAAAGCCGGTCAGCAAGATTCGATCAGGCTCTAAAGCATCAGATTATTCCCACCGCACTGTTCGGCGGAGGTCTCCCGAAGGTGGTTATGACAGCCATCTGGGAAGCGAGGCCAGCTTCGGCAGGAGCAAAGCGAGCAGTCGTCAACCCAGTCCACGAGGCTTGCTTGACCCTAATGCTCGCGGAAGAAGTACGTCCAACAACGGCGGATCCACTGTGAGGTCGCCCTCATCACCACTTCCTATGTCACCTCAAGCAAAACTCTACCAAGCAAGTGACGAGGAAGATGATCCGTTGAAGCTCGTCGCAGCAAACCGGCAACGACTTCGTTCAAAGCATCGAAGCGGAAGTCGAAAACCACGAGAGCGTGGTACCTCATCTCGTCGAGACATGTCTCCAGACCGTCGGCGAGCTCACGAGGAGCGACATCTACGCAGTACAAACCATGACGATCAGCCTAGATCAGCCGTTGAACAGCGTCGTACTTCAGGCGATCCCATGTTGAGCGGATCCGACCAGCCTCAACTTCAGCGCAAAAAATCCGAGAGAACTCAGAAGAAGGAAATGGCGGCAAGAGAACTCGAAGCCCGCCGTGAGTCGCTTCTTCGAAATCCGGAGGCGCCACCGATTCCACGTCCAGATGAGGTGAATGGTTCTAGGCCGAATCCGCCATATCGTGCTCAAACGGACCTTAGTAACAGCCCGACCTCATGGACTTCTGTCGCGCCGCCGCCACAAAGGTTTCCGATGACCTCAACAACAATGGAGAATGGTGCCTTTATCGATCGTGCTTCGAGTGTGGGTCCGTATGGACTTCCTGCAACGCCTCGTGCGATGCGTCATCCTCGCTACGACAACAAAGCAAATGACATACCGGCTGTACCAGAGATTCCTGAAACAATTCAACCTCTGCCGGAAACCTACTACACCGGTCACCCCGGGAAAGAGCTGCCTCGGTCAATGTCCGCTCCGATCCCAGATCAACAACACCAACCCATGCCAGAGTCTCTACCAAGGCATCCGGCTTTCCATCGAGGGTTGCATCCTACGAAACGAAGTAACTTCTCACCCCTTGGGGATATCGGTCAACATCGACGAAGGCCATCCAGTGACGCGCAGGCAATGATGCATGCTCCAGTCACAGTTGGCATTGACGAAACCTTACATGCACACAAGGCTCGAAATTCGAACCCGACTCCGGTTGTTGAGGAGCCGCCTCTTTTGCCAGAGCTGCAGCATCTTTCAGGGGTTCCACCGCCTCCGCCACCCATTCCTCCACCTCCTCCTTTCAATCATCGTATGGACGCAGAATCCAGCTCGCTCAGCAGCAACAGCAACGTCGGCGTAATAGAAATGGTCCTCGACAACGACATCGAGAGTGAGGAAAAGGTGTTTGAGGTCCCGCCCATGGTGCCCCCACCGCCACCTCCTGTGCCAAATGCGCGATCGCCATCTATTGGCAATGCGGGTTCGCCGCCGCCTGAATTCGGGCGCGCGGGCTCGAGCCATAAGAGAGGACGCAGCGACAACCTGAAATCGGGCATCAAGGGGATTACGGATCGCCTACGGAGTAGCAGTCGCGGACGTAATACAAAGTCCCCCGAGCAGCCGCTGTCGCGAAGTCCGTATGAGAGCGTGCCGACGGATTTCTTCTGATCGCGTTTTATACCCAGAGCGAAGTGATCCATCACCATCTCCAATATTATCAAAAGGCATCCGGTATTTCTCTTCTACATACACGACTTTACGAACCACCCACCTTTGTTCGACAACCACGAATTCACGAGTTCTCTTTGATCGCATTCATAAAATACCCCCAATCTCCTCTGATCCACGCGTGGCTGGTATAGCACCCTGGATAAGTACGTAGCCTGATTGCGACGGCGGTATGGCGTGGTGGTTCTTTGATTCTCCTCTACCTTCCGCCGAAATTGGAAGCGGGACATGATGGCTGCCTCGTCTGCCTGTTTGGCTCGATCTCATCGATTCCCATCTGGCCTCGAACCTGTATATGTAAGGTACTTCTTGACGTTTGTTTCGGGGTGTAGTGAAGATGGTGATGTGCATAGGTACCTTAGTTAGCTAGGTCTTGTCTATAATTCCCCATACTGCTATTCTATCTCACTTCGACTCCAAAAATTCAGTGCGCTCGCTCTCTATCACACTTGCCCCCCCCCCAAAAAGATGTCCTGCTCTGCGAATATTGAAGGCCAAGGAAGAAACAGCCCACGTAGCAAGTTATTACAAAGTCTTGATGGGGGTTAAGTCCTACTCCTACTCTCTGTCTTCCTAATTCCTGATTCTCTAATCGACGAGGAGGTCGAAACGGTCTGTTTCTTATGGGGGGCTGTTTTGTTGTATGGAAGCCTTCATTGTTTTGCGTTGAGAGGAGGAGGAGGATGGGGATGGGGATGGGGATGGGGGGTTTTTGGGTTGAATGAGGGGGAGGGGAAATGTGATAGGTGTTAACGGTATGAAGCGAAGATGAGATCTTTTTTCCAGGAAGCGGCGGATTGGTGGGATGGATGGTTTTGGGTTGAATGGTTTTGGGTGAGATGTTATCTTGTTCTTGTGTTGTATTGTGTTGTCTTGAAGAGGGGGATGGGGATGGTGAGGATGGTGTAAGGGAGAGAAAGATGGGGGATGGGAGATATAACACTGGCGTTAGATGAGGCGTATTAATGATATAACTATCGGATCCGAGATCGATAAGGGATCGATATCTATAGTAAATCCCATCAAAATTTTTAATTACAAACACTCTACTAGATCCGATATAGATGGTTCTAAGGAACGGGCGATGATACTATATAATACATCCTTTGGAAAACCCACATGGTAGACGAAAGAATGGAAAACTTATGAGTACTACCATTGATTTGATTAGTATTAATAGGAATGGATTTTGGAACTGTTCTTTTGTATTACTGTTCCTGTGGATAGGATGGAGGGGTTTGTAGTGAGTGAGGTTGCGGATTGTTGGGTGGAGGGTAGGTTGGGTGAGGGAGATTGGGGGATATCTGATGGGTTTGTTTGATTTTGTAGTAGATGTGAGATTTTTATGGTGTGGTTATCTGTAGTGATTGGTTGATTTTATGCTTGTATTGTAGGCTGGGATCATGGTCAATCACGATTAAGTACTAGGTGTTTAGCAGCCATCATCCCAACGGAACTTATTCCCACCTTTTCATCGCATTCTTCACCTCGCAACACCGCTACCATCACCAATAATTACTCGCGTCGCTCAACCCCGCCGCCGCCTCCAAATCATCCACATTGATGAAATCCACCCCCTCACTCTTCAACTGCCTCCAGATTCCATTCCGCGTACTGACAGGCCAACCCGGTTGATCCCAATACCTCAACATAATACCCTTCCCATGCGCCGTAGCCACCTGTGCCCTCAGCAACGCCAACTGCGTCTCGTTCAGCGACGTGCCCGGCACGGGGCCGAAATTGGCCGTGAAGGAGGTGGAGGCGATGGGCGAGACGAGGGATGTTAGGTTGGAGAAGGTGCTGTTGAGGGTGCGGATGGGGGCGTCGTAGAAGTAGTGGCGGGGGGTGATGGGTTGGACTTGGGCGAGGGGGGTGTTGCCGGTGCCGATGACGGTTACGGCGGAGGATGTAAATTGGGAGGTGGAGTTTATGGTGGAGAGGTAGCCGGCGGATTGTCTGGATGCGTACTGGGTTAGCGGCGGGTTTTATGGGCTGGGGTCTGGGTTGAGGGTATCGTCGTACAAGGGTGCCAGGGCTCGAATAACGTAAGGCCAGGTTATGGGACCGTCGGTTTTGACGTCGACGAAGAGGTACAGGGTCTGTGTGCCCACGGTATCGAAGACTCCATTGCGCGTCGGCGTTGTCAGGAAGGAGGAATTTGCATTCTGCCGGCGCAGGGTGTCGAGGATGGGGTTGATGTACAGCGATTTAAAGGTCCTCTCCTTCGTCAACGCACCCTGCTCGTGTCCGATATAGAGCGTGCCGTTGTAGAGCCAGACGTCAGCTTCGACGGAGACCGCACCGACCGAGATGGCGCTGTAGAAGGGTACGTCTCTCCAGTAGTCGTTGTGGCTGTGGATCAGTTTGGGAATGATGCCCTGGGTTAGGCTTGTTGGGTAGGTGTAGAGTGGTGGCTGGTAAGCTTGGTTGAGGACCTTTTGCAGTGCGGGAGAGACGTTCGGGTTGAGTGCTGAGACCGACGCGGCGAGTGTGAAGACGGTACTGGCGTAGGAGGTATGCATGCTGGGAGATTCGCCGATATGCTGCAGGTGATGGAGCAGTCGAGGCTGGGTATTGGATGGGTATATATTCGTACAGCCTGGTCCAGCATATGATGGCCCATCGTTTTTTCGACTTCCCCGTCAACACCTTCCAATGTTGGCATGATCGAGATGGGTGTGAATTAAACGATGTCTTTTGGGAGGTTTGAATTGACCAATGATGCCATACACGTGGGTTCGAATTTGATAGAACATGGGGGATCGCTGTCGCCGCCTTGGCAGCCTATAGAACTAAGGTAATCCTAAGGTTTGCAAGCGGGAACGGCGGAGTGGAGTAGTCGGCTATGATAGGTACGGGCTAAGGACGACGACATGTCCTGTACCACTGTGAAGAAAAAGGAGGGTTAATTGTTAGCGTGACAGGGATTATTTGGGTGTGTCCTCTCCAAAATAGTCCTTGTCGCGCTAACAATTAATATCCTGAATACATGGTATGGTACCACGGTACCTTATGACATATGGCTTCCGCTAAGACACGTGCGCGCCACTCATTCTACACATTCGTTCAGTCTCGGACCATAGATTGGGTCTTGGCGCATTACTGTAGCTCTATAATTGGTCCGTTGATTCCATGGGTGAACCGATCAACAGTCTTGGCGAGCTTCCGACTTGTCTTACACCGCTCCCTACCTCCCCACCTCCCGTGCCTCCGTACCCAAGGCGAACTATGGCACCATCAAGCCAAAGCAGCACTAAAATTATACGATTGACATCGGTAGATTAGTGAAGCCTTCCTAGATCGTGCATCGACACCGTCAAAACAATGCACGCAAAGTACTATGGCCTTAAACAGATCATTGTGGTGAGGTATCACCTGATCCCTCCGGATTGTCGACCTCTCTACTTTCCTCCGTCTTTAGTCGTTGTCGAATCCTTTTCCAGCTATGAAGCAGAGCAATAAACTTATCTCATCTTCGGCGTAGAATCTGGTCCGAGGTTTGGAGTGTCCACTCCAACTCCATTGAAGGCCTGACACGAAGTGTGTTCTCATGTCCTGGACGAACATACACATTTGAGACCTCGTCTTTGGTCCCTGTGTGTCGTGTCCATTCGGTATTCTAGGCGATTCGAGGACTCGGCTAGGGGTTAAAAAGATCTATAAGACGTGTCTTTCAAGCAGGTAAGCTCGGACGATTTATCATTTCCTCCTTCGCCCTTGAGACCTCCTCCTGGAGCAACAACGTCTTTGGCGTCTCGTCATCACTGGCTCAATTCCTATCTTTGGAGTCATTCAGCACAGCATTGTCCGTTCCGTGCAATTCGTTTTGCTTGTCTTTGAACATTCCATCTGGCGAGGCATGCGCGTCTCCATCAACTGTATTGGCCGGGAAGTTCGGAGATTCATCAACGGCACTTACTTTATTATCGCCCTCTTTGCGGACTACCCAAACCACTTCACTGTTATGTATCAGGCCTTCGTCTTTGCATGCTTTCGTGTCATCGCAAAGCTCTCCATCGACCTTGCTATCGTTGAAGAGTAATCTGATTCTTTGGGTATCCACAACTCCGCTCATCTTGGCCGCTCGACGGCGCAGCAAACCAACCTTGAAAGTGCGCTTCTCTTATTCGAGTGTTGGCAGCTTTATTGGAGACGATTCATCCAAGTGCTGGGGCTTCTGGTGCATGACAGCTGGCTGATCTCCTTGCGTCTGAGCTGATACTAATACCTTTAAAACGTCGCCAAGGCAAGTTGATCGGCTAGATCTTGCCAATTCTAACGGGGTGAGTCCTGCTTCATCCTTGATGCTTTGGTCGGCCGAGGCACCCAGAAGGTATCTGATGATATCGGCGCCTATTCTGCCCCAACCCGGGTCCTCGACCTTTTTCTCACTATCCTCGACCTTTTTCTCACTATCCTCATAATTGTTCTCACTACCCTCATCGTTCATCTCAATAACGTGCAAGATCGTGCAATGCAATGCAGTCTGACCTTGCTCATTCCGTAGGTCAGGCTCAGCGTAACATGATGACAGAAGGTAGTATACCCCTTCTGCCCATAGAACAGACGTGGCTTGCTGGAGTGCAGTCCACCCGCGATGATCTTGCTTATCAACTTGGGCTCCAGCAGCAATCAAGCTTTGCACACATTCAAGGTCTTTGTGCCACACAGCGTAGTGTAACATTGTTTGGCCAAAGACGTCAGATCCTAGGACGTCAACACCTTTGTCGATGAGTATATTGAACATGTACCTGTTTGGCTGCTCGAAGTGAAGTGTGTAATGTAGCGCTGTCCTCCCATCGATGTCCTTGGCATTGATGTTTGCCCCCGAAGCAAGCAGGATTGGGACAATGTCGTCCTTATCTTGTCGGACTGCCCAATGCAGGGCTGTGAGGTGGCGCTTGTCTCTTGCATCAGGGTTGGCGCCATGGCTTATTAGAAGCTGAGCAATATCAGAGTAACCCTGGGATGCTGCCCGGATTATAGCTGCGTTTCCGTTCTTAAAACGTCGATTGGCGTCGTCCCCTTTGTCTAAGAGTAAGCGTACAACATCTTCGTGACCCGAAGTGACTGCGGCCAGCAAGGGAAATCTGTGCTTCCCGCCTCCTACGTCAAATCGAGCACCCTGACGAAGCAGAGCCTTGGCCAAGTCACAGAAGCCTAGTAAACAAGCATAGTACAGAGGCGACGGACGATTGGCTTTGAAATGGGCCCAATCATGGGTGTCTGGATCATACACCGAGAGCCAAATAGGAAAACATACTTTTGAGGTAAACAGACGAACCATTGGCACCCGCAAGCAGAATTCGTCCCCGATTGAGGCATGAGTGTACCAGTATCGTGCAGCATACTGCAGCAATGGACATTCATAATCAAGTGTCTCATTTTCTGCGTGAATTGGTTCGGTGAATCGTAGAAGGTACGAGAGACACGATTCGGCCATGCGGAGATGTGCTTGAGTCTTCGAAATGCCATAATGTCCGAACCTGGTATCACCGAGATGGTCCGAGAAGAGCAGTATCTGCAGCTGTGGATGGACTAGCTTCACCATCTTCTGTGTGTAGGATCCTGGTACCTCTGCACTCGTGACAACAGCTAAAAAATCCGAGCAGATGTTTTCTATCTCCTCCAAGTCCACCGGAACAGTGTCCTGATCAACCTGGGAACTTTCTGCAAGATAAAATTCGAGAAAGTGCTCGATTTCCGTCAAGGACAAGGGTCTGAGTGTAGCGGAAAGTATCTCCAGAAAATGCTTAATATAGATCGCTACATCGTTATGATTATCAAAAATTCGAACTAGACTTTGATGCCATGAGTTTCTGATTTGGGTTGGCAGATTATCAAGGACATCTCTTGCTTCACATTCAGAGTCACAAAGTAGAACCCGTTCAACTTGGAAAACGGCCCAAGAAAACCTGGAAGTTACGTTAAACTTTCCAGAACGATCAATCGCGGAATCGAACGTACATTTCTTCAGCCCGCTGAGGAATAATATCTATTATCTCTCCCATGAAGGCTTTCTGAGGCGTTGATGATGGGCTCTTCGCTCGTAGCACGACCTTGACGTCCGCAGTAACGTAAGCCTCCTCAATTATGAAGTTGCAAGTGCTAGCGGTAGAACACGAGTCGTTTTCCAAGAATTGTCCAAGTCGACTAGAACGCCTACTTGTCACCAGAGTGCACACCCTGGGCTCCATACCCCGAACAACCTCCAAAAAGCCAGAGTAGTCGGAGCAGTGCTCTAAACCATCCATGACGATGAAGCATGCGTCGAACATGTGCACGATGGTCGTGAACACTTCGATAACTTCTTCATTCGAAGGCTGGAGATTCGAGGGCTTGTACTGGGCGAAAAGCGCCTGTAGCGGTGGTGGAGCCTCGTGATTGAACTGGGAATGCAGACACAACTGCGAGATTAACGATCGCAACAAATCAGTAGATTTAAGATCAGTATCCTCTGAATGATGCCAGTAATAGTAGGCAATCCCCACGGTGCGTGAGGCTACATGGGAATTGAGTTGCTTGATGACTGCGGCACACAACGTGGTTTTCCCACAAGAAGGATTCCCTAAAGTCACAAGTCGCGGTGTCACTCGCTGTGTCCAGTCTTTATATTCCGAGCTGTCAAGGAACCATCGAGAAGTTCCTGGCTGCCAGGCAGCGAGTGCAGTCTGATGTCTGATATTCTGGCTGGGAGTCTGCCCTTTCATCCATGAGACAATGGGTTCGGAATCTGCCATGCTAATATACACTAGATTTCCTACAATATCGATGGCTGTTCAGTTAGGATGAAGGGAAATGTGGCCCACTCAATGTTGTTAAGTACCACGATGGATTAACTATTTGACATGATGTTGCAACTGCTACCTCTATCTACCGAGGCTGAATGCGAGCTAGTTTAGCTAGGGTTTACCATAGTGAGGGTGAGACTGCTTATCAGGCGAGTCCAACAGAAGATACTTTTCTTCCTCAAAGTACCAGATGGACTGATCGTTTAGGAAGAAACGTTGCAGCGAATGGGCTTTTATGATGATCCTGCCAAGCCACTGATTTCGCTGACACAGCTCGCTTACCCATGGACTAGTCCACTTAGATGCAAGCGGCCTTGCCTAAAGTATCCTAGCGCTGTCACGCAAGGCCTGCTATAATCCCAGTCAGTGACTCAGTGTACCCATTTCCAATTTCGGCCTGGAGGCCTGACTGCTTTACCAACGCCGTCTCCCCATGGTAAGGACCCCGCAACTTTCGTAAGTCTATTGGTGCGTCGATGTACGTGGCCGTTACGGCAAGGACTCGGCAGACTCCTTTCGCAGTTACAAGAACGCTCTACAATACTCGTGAGCAGTTCCAACGTATGTAATCGGACGACAGCCGTAGATGATGTACGGAATGTGATTACAGTAGAATGGCTATTAATGAAGGAGCTGGGCATGGAGTCTGTATGCCTGAGCATTGAAGTTCTGCCTATGTTCAGTGGTTCTTGTGAGATCCATGTCCAATATTTCCCATAATATGCGACTGGAATCTGAAGACTAGATCAGTCAGATATCTGACCACCGGAGAAACCAAGCCTCAGATGATAACCAGGGTTGGCAGTTTCTAAGGACTGAACACCACACCAACAATACGTTGCTAACCATCGACAACCCCCCACGCCTCGACCTGCCCCTACCCACCTGCGACGACCTCACAGTCATAAACCAACCCATTCTGTGCCTTGCAGTCACTCGCTGCAACCTCGTCCTCAGCGTTGACGCCCCAATAACTACTCTGCGCAACCATAACATAGCTCGGATAGCTCACATCAGCCGACACAGCTATGCCCCCCACCACCGGCAATTCTCTCAAGTTCACACTCCCCACATTCCATCCCGCCTCTAGACACGCCTCATCCATCGGCGCCATAATCTGCTCATAGCAGCGTTGGAAACTCGGTGCCGGCGCTCCCTGAGAGGGAAGCCAGTAGCCAAAGGTGCAATTGTGTTTCCAGGTTGACCAGATCCACTTATTATTTCGTTGGTAGGCGGAGCCTTGCATGCCGGATATCTGGAGACACATAGTTACCATAGCGTCGAGGCATGTAGTTTGATTGAGCACGTAGCCGGTCATGTCGTTCTGACATCGTACGCCGTAGTAATTTGGCTGGTCGAGATGGGATATGCTGACGTTTTTGTGGCAGGTTGAGCGCGTGTTCCCTCCTGACGTGACGCGATCCTGGGAGGTTGGTCCGCATGGGTCTTGGTAGGCGTTATTGGGAATGCCTTGGCTTATGCCCAGGTTGTTGTTAATGGTACCGCGGGCGGCTTGGGTTGCTTCTGGAGAGCCGGGGACGATGTAGACGCTCGAGAGGCCGAGAATGCTCATCGTATGGGATGGGTCGACGACCAGTGCGTAGCTCAGTGTGAAGAGGGTGACGGTGAGAGCGAGAAGCGGGCTGGCGAGGAGCATTCTCGCAGGGTGAACATAGGTTGATCGCGGGGAAAGATGTGATAGGATGTAGTAAGGCACAAGCCAAAATTCGGGTCGAAGCTTCCCTTGATGGTCTTCCTTTGACGATTGTAACACAGTAGCGAGGCTTTCAAAGCATCCAGGGACAACACCGGAGGAGAAAAGCGACTATGGGATGCCAAAAGGTACGTCGTGGGATGACTGAAGCGGTTCCGATTGCGGCAATATCGATTTGGCGCTCCAGCAAGCGATGCGCATGTTTACAATAATCAACATTGCCGACGAAGTGAGGTAGCCTTCGTGGCCTCAGAGATACCAGAGAATCCGGAACAGGTAAGATCCAATGGAGTTTTATCACGTTGCCGTCGTTCCACTCACTACTGCCCTCACTCAATTTCCTCATCGTGGTCTTCAGCATAACTCATCTTCTTTGCTCTCGCGCTCTGTCTCTTTGGCGCTGACTTCCCGTTCACTGTTTTTTGCCGTGAGATCTCTACTCCCCTATCTCCATCAACATCAGACATTGCGTCACCGTCATCGTCATCCGAGGTTGACGGCGTAGGCACGTTCTTGACACTCTTCTTCGTTCCGCTGGCGGCTGTCTTCGTAGCTTCTTTGCGTGCAGGCTTCGGAGTGGCTGTGGGTTTCTTGCTTGATGGCGTTGACGTATCCATCGCGCTAATCGGGTCTTCCGCTTCGTTTTTTTGAACCTCCTTACTGCCTTCCTTGACCACGTCGGCGCCAGCTTTCTTCTTCTGCGCTGGAGTCATCTTTGGCTCGTCCTTTGGCTCTTTAGTCTTAATAACCTTTTTCACAGGTCGGAGCCAGTGCTCCATTCCTGGTGGCCAATAAACACGACCTTCAGGCCCGCCCATACCAACTTCGTCCTCTGCGATTGTTTCCTGGATGATCTCTTCCTCGGCCTCAATCGCTTCCTCTGCGGCGTCTAGGTCGCCTTCTTCGGCCTTGATGACCTTCTTCTTCTTAGGCGCTTTCTTTTTGGCGGTCTTGACGGGTTTGTTGTCGTCTTTACGTACATGTGGTATGATATCATTGAACCTATCGTAGCCCGGCAACTTGAAAGTCCTCATGATCTCAAAGACTGCTTGCTCTTTGTCTTTGGCCTCGATCATTAGATCCATATCTGCTGGACATGGTGGGAGAGTGGCGACGCGAGGACTGTGTTTCCTCCGCTGACGACCAGTAATAGCTGCTGGAGTGGGCTCAGAATAATGCATCTTTGGGGTTATATTCTTCCGTTTCCAGGTTGCTAGGATGCGTGGAAATATATCCACGACATCTCTCGTCCCTTCGCGGACCTGATCGGGGTCGAAGATGATATTATGGTGGTGAAAGTCCAGCACCATTGGAATATTCAGGTCTTCACATAGAGGTAATAGTTCGTGAACGGACCAGCTCACGTCATCATTTTCGAGGACTATACGGTCTTTGACGCCTTGGGGAAGCTTGGAGTAATTTTCACGGAAGCGATCCAAAGTTGCTGCTTTGTCACCAAAGACACCCCCAAGATGTAGGATCATGACTGCGTCTCTGTCTTGTTGCGGTGGCATTTTGAGAAGGCTTAATAGCTCGGCGTGGTAATCAAGATCTCGTCTGGCGTTGTCAATGACCGGCTTGCGAGGCGAGCCTAGCTGTGTATACTGTAACCAATATTAAAATGTGATAAATCAAAGCATACACATAACTCACTTGGCCAGGATGAGTGGTCAGCCTATGACCTAGCTCTGCTGCAACTTTTCCCGCCTCGGCCAGCTCTTTGGCAACAAAAGGGGCCAGCTTGTACCCATACTCTGCATGGCTTGCAAAAGGAAACATCTCACTGCTTAGTCTTAGGAATTTGATCCCAAATTTGTCGTTCCACCTGATCATTTTCACTATATCCTTCGCGTTCGCAATCCCTAGGGACTCCACGAACGCTTGACCCCGTGCAATATCCGCAGGCTGCTCCCTGTCTGGTCTGTTCTTTGTTGCATGAGGGGGCTCGTTGGGGTCTTTCAATGGATGACGATTCTCCAATATGGACGCGATGCGACAAGTTCGTGAGCTAAAGACGGGCGGATTCGAGAAGCGGAGATACGTGCATAGACAAGCCTGATAGTCGTCAGTCCCCGTTCATTTTTTTGGGTGATTAAGCCTCACGTATCCCAACCTGCCCTTCCATGGCAAAGGGAGGTAGCCGCTGTGCACAGGTGGCGGTCTACACAAAGCAGCTTGTATCTCTTCCTCATCAGCCTCCTCATCGCCCTCTGCCTCTGGATCAAGGAATCGTGGTTCTATCGCCGACTCCTTCTTGTCCTTCAAAGGTATAGCAAGCTTCGCCTTTGCGTCGGTAGTATTAGCATTCTTGCTTGACGGTAACGCCCTTGCTTTCGGCGCTTTCGGCTTAGCTTTCTTCGTCTCGACTGGAGGCTCCACCTCTGACATCTCTGATAGTGGCGAATCGTCCTCTTCCTCTTTCATCTGATTGTTCACATCCAGGCCAGCCGCGGCTAGATCTATGCGCTCATCTACCTCACTTGCGTCAGGGGAAGCTCGAAAGGCTTCTGGCGCATCGAGAACGTTCGCATTCTTGTTAGGGTTGGTGGAGCCGGTGTTAGGTTGAGGCTGCGAGACCTTGCGCCGACTGGCTCTTCGTTTCGCAGGTGGAGTTGGGTCTTCGAAGGTGGGTATCTGGATGGGAGCGATGGTGAAAGTGGTACCGTCGGCGGTCGCAGCCTGGCTTTTTCTTTTGCCCATTGCGAGGGCTGACAAATTGCGAAAGCTTTGCGATGGCAGTGTCTGATGATAGTTTATTGTGGAGGCCCGAATGAACAGGAAGCAAGCTGTAGGAGTATGCGACCTGATGATTGTATAGTAACACTTGGGTGGGGCAAACCTGAACATGCAGACCGAGCTTGCAGACACGACACGCTATGCAGGTGGCAGTGAAGTATGTTGTATCGCCATTGTAACGCAACCAGCGCGAAGGTCATTGACGTAATGCATCGCTAATAATACGAAGTATACATACCTAACCTAGCCTTCTGTAAGGCTGGTAATTTACAATTATTTAAACCCTACCCTGTTAAGATGATATACAAGCTCGCTGGCCTCCTTTAATCAGCTTACGACCGAAGCAGCCTCTCAATGTACATTTCCAATGGGCCGTGCAATTCAGTGATTCTACAATCGCCACTAGCATAGCGCTGTTTTTCCGTTGTAGAGCCCTCCTGTATCTCGATAGAATACATTTGAAGAAGCTCTACAGCCGCTCCAGTGATGACCTTCCCGCGTTCTGGGGTGATGTGGGAGGTGAAACAAGCATTGATACACTGGCCTCCCTCAAGATTGACACTCTTTCTTGCCTATCCAGTCGGGTTATTATGAGGTTCTCCACCTCCCGCCTCGTCGTTGCTCAGTTTCTATTCGATACCTTTTTGCATTCCCTCCATTAATCTATCTCAGAAAAAGAAATCCCATTGAAATCGCTTATTCTCACCCCTATATTAGCTGTGCGCCATAGTTTTACATGTTACTCATTGAAAAAGATCTACCACCTTTGCCGCCTTTCGATAGCCATGTCCATGAATTAGGATCAAAGGAAGAAGGCTATGGAATGCAGACTGGGACAGCGTAGGTGACTGGTAGCTACAAGAAGGTGGCATACTAAAGTGCTTCTAATAGCTGGGGCTCCTTCATCACTCGCTCAAACACCGTTACTACAGCTTCAAAGATGCTCCGCTCTGCGGGTAGTGAAGGCTTCGAAGGCGGTGCAATGGCCAAGAAGTCACGTTGGTTTCGCGAACGCCGCAGAAGCTCTCCAAGGTCTTCTAATCGCGACGATAATGATAACGGCGATGAAACCAAGAAGAAGGGGATCTACCACGGATGGCGCGCTAGTGTCACGGTTTGCTCTGCTACGGCAGGCACTATCCTCTCTATCAATGCCATGTTGACCATATGGGCCTCCGTCCGGTATAGAAATAGTGGAGGCCTTGCGACCATTCAGGAAGGGAGCTGCCAGAACACTAAAACATTAAGTTTATGGCTGCATCTTGCCATCAACATTCTCAGCACGATACTGCTCTCGGCTAGCAATTACTGTATGCAATGTCTTTCGTCCCCAACGCGGGAAGAAGTGGACAGAGCACATCGTAAACAGATCTGGCTTGACATTGGAGTTCCGAGTGTGCGAAATCTGCATCAGATCTCATGGTATAGAATAGCACTCTGGTGGGCTCTCGCCCTGTCAGGAATTCCACTGCATTTACTGTACAATAGCGCGGTCTTTTCTTCGCTCGCTACTACGGAATACACGGTATTCGCAGCGTCTCCCAACCTCTTCACCGACAGAAGCGTTGACTGGTCACAATCCATATACGGCGATTATAGCGGCGGAGATTTGCAGCATATCCGCAATGCTAAAAATTGGCAAAGGCTGGAAAACAAGGCGTGCATAGAAGCATACGGTCAAGAATTTGTATCAGCTTATGGAGACTTAGTGGCGATATCCACGAATCTCAACGCAACCAACCCTGCAGTCGCCATGAATAAGGTGGAAATTACAAGCACTGGGTTCAGTGGCGTCGGAACACCATACGAATGGATTTGCTGGAGCACGCAAACCACCGGAAGCCAACAGAACTGCGATATCGGGCGGTTGATATCCCAGCCCAAACCTTGGAAATTAATAGATCACCCAAGGATGAGTGACGGCTCAGGCGATGGTAGGAGCGCTCTGCCTGAGTTGTCTATTGACTACTGCCTCAGTGATCCAGTAGAGGAACGCTGCAGGCTGCAATTCAGCTTGGTCATCATGGGCATCGTCATAGGGTGCAACGTTGTGAAGACTATCTGCATGGTCCTTACGCTATGGTATCACAGATCACAGCCACTAGTGACCCTTGGAGACGCTTTGGCGTCGTTCCTAGATCACCCCGACCCAACCACAGAGAACATGTGTCTGGCCAATAAGTCCTCATTTGCGCAAAACAAGAGTGGAGATACCCTGCAAGCGGAACCGAGGCTACGAGATCCCAACGAAGGCGACAGATCCACTTGCCTGCATCTAACGAATGACAAAAATGGTAGACAACCGTCAACTTACAACACATTGGAGACTGAGACAGAATACACGAAGAAATGGGTACCTGGGGCCAAGAGGTGGCAGACTCAGTCCTATCGCTGGTTCAATAGTGCTAGTGTACGACGGTAAGCAATCTGGGCCGATTGAATCGACAATCCTTCGCGCAGAAATTTGGCATAGACCAGTCTACTCAATGGCTAGCTTACAGCCCCGAACCTAGCGTCGAGATGCTGACTTCGAGATCGTATAATGTATAGGTGGTTTGTTTGCAACATACTGTGCGGCTGCACAATATTAGTAGCTTTACTCCTCTACTTAATGGGCATAAGTGCCAACCAACTCACAAGCCACCAATTTTCGCACCTTTGGGCTCTAGGATACGGCACTGTGACATCGGAGCAGATAATTACTAGGACCAAGCTGAGAGGAAGTAATGGACTGATACTCACGATACTCATCGCCAACTCGCCACAGGCGCTTCTATCCTTCCTGTTTCTCACCTATAACGGCCTCTATACATGCATGCTTCTTGCAGACGAATGGAACGGCTACGCCCACAAGCGAAAGCCTTTACGTGTCACCAGCCCCGTTGGCGAACAGAGATGTACATATCGATTACAACTCCCATACCGGTACGGTATCCCACTACTGATCCTGTCCGGCACACTCCACTGGCTCGTTTCCCAATCTCTCTTCTTAGCACGCGTGACTGCGTTCACATCAGACGGCGCGGAAGATATTGTCGGCTCCATTTCAACACTCGGATATTCTTCAATCGCTATCATCACCGTCATTATCTACGGCACTATCGTTGTGCTTATAGGTATCGGCATGGCCTTCAGGCGATACAAGCCTGGCATGCCGCTTGTCGGCAGCTGTAGTGCAGCGATTAGCGCTGCGTGTCATCGACCGAACGATGATGTTGATGCGAGTAGGAAGGGGGTTATGTGGGGAGTTGTCAGTGTGGGGAATGGGATCGGGCATTGTTGTATCACGAGTTTTGAGGTCGAGACACCAGTAGTCGGGGAGTTGTATGCTGGATGGGATGCAAATCGTGAAGTGACCTCTTCTTCAAGGGGAAAGGGGGGTTAACGATACCTAGATATGTGGAACCACTTCTGCAACCACATCATGTGTGCAGGCTCCATAGTCTCTCCGCAATGAAAGCAGAGTGAAAGACGGAAATGCGTACTGCTGGGTCCTTGGAACTTATCTTCTATTGCGGTGATCCTAACGAGGCGGCTTTCCAAAACCATCCTGAATCCTAGAGTAGAGTTTAACCAAACAGTGAAGTTCAAAATCTTCCTAACTTTCCCGGGCTAGAGGAAGTCCAATACATAACATGACGCAACACAAGGTAACTTACCCCGACTTCAACCATCACCACCAGCCAACAAACCAAACCCCCCTCCCCAAAACCCCCTCAATAATAAAAAACCCCATCCCTCCCAAACTTTCCCCCCAACTCCAACTCCCTCAAAACACCCTTAATCCTCCCCATCACAATTCGTGCATACTCCGGCCCAGGCTCCACCCCCACAACCTGACTCTTATCATTCAACAACCACGGTACACCCTCACACCCCTCGCACGCCTCCCTCATAACCTTCACATCCCCCTCCCCATACCCACCCCCCACAACGATCGCAACCAGTTTCTTGGAAAAATCATGGCTGCCGAATTCTGCGGCTTCGGGGTCGGTGCTGGTGGGTTTTTCGCCGCGGAGGATGGCGGGGATTTCGGCGGCGCCAGCTTTGGTGGAGAGGATGGCGTGGAGGGCTGTGGGTGGGGGAGGTGGTTAGAGAGGGTTATTGGGGGTGGGGGTTGGGGGGGAGCGGACGTTCGCATTCGGGTTTTGAGAGCTCGATCATTGTGCGCATTATTATGGCGCGTTGGCCGGCGAGAATTATGGGGTAGGGTGTTGACATTATGTGTAGGTTTTTTGGGGGGTCTTGGTGTTTTAGTGTGGATATTGCTGCAAGTTGTTTTTATATACGAGTTCGAGGCTTCATGCAATGGAACCCCCGCAATTGAGGGACGAAGTCACGGGCAATGAAGGTAAAAAAATTGGCTGGGTGAGATGAAAGTGGGCATGGCGCCGTTAAGTACTGCTGAGTTCGAGCAAAGTCACGTAATCAGCGTTCTCGGGATCTGATTCAGATGAAGAATTGCCGATGCCATGTAATGACTGACTAATGGTCGTCAAGATTACCTGATCGGGCGAAAGCTGAAAAAGGGTTTGTTGTGTCTAAATGCTCTCCTGGTCCGAAGTCGTCCGCTTGCGATGTCCTAGCTTACGGCTGTTGCAATTAGTATGAGCGAGCAACGCCACTACTTGTGGCAAGTTAAAAGACAGTATCGTGCTAGAATATTTGATACATACAGAATTCAGAACGAGCTTCGGACAATGTCCTTGGGACCGAGACCGGCATCGGAAAAACGTTTGACCGCCCCTCCACTGGACTCTTCGTCAAATAGACATTCGGCTTGACCACTCGTGATTATCATCGACTGTCGTCCCAAGCAGCAGGGTGACATTTTGGTACAAGCTGCATGAAGTAGACATCACGCTTCGCATCCACCAACGTCCCCCCTTATGGATGGCTGTATCAGGCGTATCATCTCGTGTTGTAGTGGGATTCAGGACGAGGCCGTCGATATGGGGAGAAAGCTCAATCATTAGGGCAAAAGAAATGACTGACGCTCTACATAACGACGAAGAGGAATACAAGGCTGTATCCGTAGGTGCCGTACGATGGGTTGCAGACGTGGGATGCTGCACTCAAAACTGTGTGTAGGAAGGGTGGATGGTTGATGTCAAGGTATTGCCGTGTCTATACTGGTATAAGGAACGGGATGAAGAACTTCGAATGTGGCCGAGTCGTCGTGAATGATGTGAGGGGCATTGAGTGAGGAGATCCTCAAGAAGTGTGGATGCCAAGCGGTTGGTTGGGTTTGGGTTTGTACCTGTCCTCCTAATGCCCGTGTTCTCCATGTGATACCATCTTCTCCAGCAACAATAGTATATGAAAAAAGAAAAAATTTCGTGGGGTTGAGACCGGTGGGCCGAATGTATCACTTCTTACTCAATCCTTTCGCCATCTCTTCCGTTTAGCACTATGTTATGGAGCGGCAATCCTTGTCTGAACAATGCCGCCCTCAATATCACGTTGCTTATGACATATAAACCTGAAACCTTTCCCATGTAAAAAACCAATCTTCCCAATCCCAAAAAGCCCGATCTGACCCGCATTTCCAAATACCTTATGATATCATTCACAATGTCTAGCGATATGGACTGTGATGAGCAAGAGAGGGTGAAATACAGCGCTCCGCTAAAGAAGCAGAGATCGCGAGCTCCCGAAGCGACGATTGCACGCAGTGCAATGTCGCGTATGTTTGCGTAGAAGCTGAGCAGGATTTCTGCGGTAGCTGGGGATGGCGGGAAGGAATACCACGTTTCGTGCTCGTAGATGATCATTCTGATGTTTGTACCGTTACCGGTCACGAGGTGGCGCTTGGAGGAAGTCGTACTGTATACCGAAAGGATGTGCGTAGATTCCATTTGTCTCACGGGTAGGGGATATGATTCCACGTTTGTACAGTTCGAGATGTTGTTGGTGGTAGATTTTCCCTCAGGCAGAGAAACCAATGTGGTGGTTTGAGTTGCGTTAGTCAATGTAAGGAGCGTGAATAGACAGTGCGTCAAGATATCCAGTATTGAGGATCGCATGATACATACTGTTAGATAGAGAGTACAATTTGGGAAATCTAGACATCATCTCATGCGTCGGACCGTGTCGTAGATATAGCAGTACCTGTTCATAACCTTATGACGGATCTAAAATGAACCAACCGGTCTCTTCTTCTGATGCTATGATCTACCAGAAGCACACTGAGGGTACCACCAACGGGCGATTGAGCATTGGCCCTGTACTACCTGTAGGCATTGACACACGTAAAAGATTCACGCTTCCAAACATTGAGGCAAGGGACCGGTGTCGCGTAGGATCTCAATGCATGCCATGGCACTTATGCTTCAAATTAGCGGACAGAAGGACGATATTTGGTACCGCGTAGATATATGACGCAATTCATGGGAGTCATGCTCTGAGGAATCGCAATTTAGAGATGGCGGTCTGTTTTCGGGTAGAACTATTTGCGCACAGCAAGGGATCCCTACTCCAACCGATCGCGTTTAGAAGAAGACACTTCGATGTCGCATAGATCCATGACACGGGCCTGCAAGAGTGATCTGGATACATGTGCCTGGTCGCATTAGTGTCAGGCGTTTTGAGACTACATGCCACCTCAATGGAGCACATCGCGGACCCTGTATTCTGGTGCCTAACAGTCTCTATTGATGCTCATTGACAATGATCGGATTTGTTCCAACGCAGCGGTTCAAGGTCCTGGCAGTAAGCCCAAGATTGTAACATGTCACTGCTGCTCTTTGTTGACACTACGTCAGACAGTGACTTACTCCGCAGACTTCAGACCACAGAAAGGGGCCGTAGTTCCTCAGGTCGAATTGCTATTGCATCTCGGTATACTCCGGAAGATACTAGGATATCATGTTTGGTCATTTGATTTCGCCGCTTCCTTCAACAGCTCCGTGATAGTAACAACCCGATACCCTCTCCGCCGCATTTCGGGAAGCACTTTCCGTAACATAGGAGGAGTCCAGCTCCTTCTATCATGACAAATGATAATTCCGCCATGCCGTAACATACTCAATACGTGTCCGGCATTGGCACGCCAAAAAGAAATTTGCGGATCGTGTGGGTAGATGCTGCCGAGAACGAGTCGGTAATTCAACTTCTCCAACGTTCTAAGCATACGTTCGTTGAAGAATCCAGAGCCTGGCCGGAAGTATCTGGGAGGAGGCTTCGCATCAGCAGCCGCGTACGCGGAATGAATCATGTCTTCGACCGACTTGATCTCATCAATCAGGACTGCATCGCTCAACGATCGGCTTGTCTCGTCATACATAGCGTGATTGGCCAGCTCATTGCCATTGTGAACAAGTCCCTCCAGCGTCGACTCGCGCCCCGCGACCTTGGATCCAATGATGAAGAAAGTAGCTGTTGCACCGTTGGCAGCGAGGATCTGCATAATCTCACTGGTGTATTCGCTCGGCCCATCATCAATTGTGAGGGCAATCACTTTCGCAGACATTGGAACGTGCCAGAGAACGTGAGGCCATCGCCGCTGGCAGTATCGAATCAGGAGGTTGGGCGGCTTGTAGATCATGTAAAAGGGCAAGACTAGGGTGATGATGACAAGCAGGAGCACAAACATCGTTACGATGCGAGACCGACGAGCTCTTCTTCGTGACCTCGCAAAGCATCGAAAACCAAAAGGGACGCGATACATGAAAGACTCGACTATGGAGAATTTACGAGCGATGGTTGGGTTAGTATTCGAGTAGCCCATCACGTGATAAGATTGAGCTTGCGCTAGTTCTGCTTTGGACTAGGAGATGAAGTTTTGGCAGTTCTGATTTCTTCTGCCATCGCGACCAGATCCTTTCGCCATCAGACAAAACCCTGCTTTGTGCTCTCATCGATGCGCCCTGTGTCGTGTCATTGCATCTACATATGCATCGTTATAGCTCAGACTTCTGGAATATCTTAGACTCGAGCCGTGTTTGCTTGAATCGCTTGCAATTATCCCTGAACGGGATTCAAGCATGGCGACGCCTGTCCGAAGAAGACCCTCGTTCATTCATTCGATCATTATTCTTTGTTTGAAATCAATATCAAAAGAGGCTAGCGACTTAAAGTGAAGCAGAGATGGATTATGACTTGAGAGACGGATTTTACGAGCACTCAGGTCTACCAAGGTCTCTGTGACCGTCAATTCAGTGTTATAGCTCTAGGTAGAGCTCTAGGTAGCCAATTTGGATTCGGCACCGCGTCCTCCACTACCTGAGCAACCTGACTCGGGTCCAATATCCGTCTGCTATCCGACTATGGCCAGATAGTATGGATCAACATGACCGCCCACCTGCCTCTGAAAGCAGACATCGGGACTGTAGATATAGCCAGCGTGGTCACGAGAGATACCAGGTGCTACTCTACTCGTTAGAGGGTATACCTGATAGATATGATTGAAAGTTCACTATGCCTGAAAGAAGGTCTCGAGAGTGTTGATGAACGCTGATGGCATTGTCATCACGCATAAGGAGGACTGATGTTTTGAACCCTTCAGGGCGGTCAGTGAATTTCCGAAAAGCACCAACGGCATTTAACATTGGGAAGCTGAGCCTGACCAGTGTAGAAATTAAGTATTGGGGATTAGGAGAGGGATTGCCAATTCCACCAATCTCCACATGTAGTTGGTTAGTGAGGTGAACCCTTAGCGGCAAACACAAACCTACATTGTCTGTTCACCAATCCTTGATGGGACACCAATCAAAATAAACCAAATCGGATACCAAAAGTGAGTCATCACCACGGTTTTGTTTGTGCTACGAGGCATAGTCTCACTGATTTTCTACAAGTTTTGAATACAATCTTCATCTTCTTCCTTTTCCAAGTCACCCACATCTTACTTTCCTTTCATGATGGACCCTGTTGCTGTGACCGAAGCGTCGAGTGTGGCTCAAAATCAGCTCAGCGACGACGTTGCAGAGTATGTGGTATCCTTTATGCTGCGCTGTGCGTGATCTAATTGCAGTAGTCTGTTCAATACCGACACATTCTCTGACCTCATCGTCGTATGCGCCGGCGTCCGCTGGCAATTGCATCGAATTATCATCTGTTCACGCTCGCTCTTCTTTGCGAAAGCCTGCAAGGAGAATACGTTTGAGGTGTGACTTTCAGACAGTATCAGGTCATTCTTCAAGACTAACAAAACGGGCAAATGCAGAAAGGTGGTTCGAGACATATCGCTCTGTACGATGAAGATCCGGTCATCATCGAACAAATGCTCAAGGCATGTTATGCTGGTGACTATGATGATTCAATGGATAGCGTCGACGATCGGGTGATGTTCAATACACAAATGTACGTTGCAGCCGACAAGTACATGATCTCTTTCCTCAAAGATTTGGCGAAGACCAGATTGACCATCCAGCTGGATCAAATTCAAGGTGGCACGGATGAGATCTCTAGGTTGGCCGGGTTAATACGGGTGATCTACGGAACCACAGTGGACCAGACACTTCGCTGCATTCTCTTCCCAACTCTTAGGAGGCTAAGACACGACCTCCGCAAGAACCCAGAGTTCCTGGCATTGCTCACGTCAGGCTTGGCGGATGGCAATTTCGCAATCGACACCTTTACCGCTCTGGCGGATCTTGCAGATCCAAGGTACTACTTCTGCAAGGATTGCTTTCCCGGCTGCGGTATGAGGATAGTCTGCGATCATTGCCAAAAGAAATTGGGTTACGAGGGAGAATTACCGTTGGAAGAATAGGGCGAATGCGATGTATTCTGGTTAGGGAAGGTCCACAAGTCCGATGGGTGATGGATAGGTAAAGGTTCTTGATGGGAAGGAGCCCCCTCAACCTTCGATACTGGGAACGATTTGTTCCACTTAGCTGAAAGTATCAACCCCTTCCCACTCCTAGCTTAGACAATGCGCGTGTTAATTGTTTGCAAAACGCCACGGACAGCCAAGCTTCCCATTCTTTTCGAATAAAAAGCTAATGTCGAGCTTTACAGTCGGCAGAACTCTCCTCGTTTTCCTAGCATCACGATTAGGCCCCAGCACTATGCTACAGCTTTGTCTGAAACTAATTACCGCAGATATACCAAGTCTGGCTCTCCCTTTTTTCTTGTTAATTCAAAGCATGAGGCCTCCTCCCCCCTCCCCTGTTTGTAGAACAACCCTAGTATCACTTCCCATAGTATAAAAGACCGCCTGTATTACCATCCACCCTATTTATTACCCTCTTTTTACGTCAACGCCAACTATAAACCCCTACTCACCACTTACTCCTTACCACCCTCATCACCACTATCTAAACCATACACTCTTTCACCCCACTCACCACCCACTACCCACTGATACAAATCCATGCCGAAGCCCCCCCATCACCAAACACTGACCATCAAGCTCCCTCCCACAGCAAATACAATCAGCAAATACACTTCAACCACCATATAAATGACTTCACGAAGACATCCATTCTAGCGTAAGAGAGTAGACTTGCTATAACATCTCTTTCAATCAATCAATTATGTCAATCCATGCATATCAGTATAGATGTCATGAAAGCCAAGCTACACCAACAACAGTACGCTGGGTAGTGCGGTGGTTACAGCTGAGGATGAATGTCTAAGTTTCGTTTTCCTAATTTCACTAATTTTCGCCATCATTCCGCGATATGTCAATGCTGTTACCTACTCATACCCATTTAGAAGGGGTTAGGTTACATATTCAATGCTTGGTTTCGGTCCCCGAGCGCAGGCTAAAGCAAGCAATAGACAGACAGACCCAGCGAAAAGAAGTATGAGTCGAGTATTGAGGTTAATATGTAATATGATACTGCGAATTCATCCCTATGGACGCCAGCTTACCCGCGAACAGTCCACACGGTCACAGCCATCGCCCGCCATCTTCGTGTTGGTACCATTGACTAAGATTAAGTAATAAAGAAAGCTATGTACACGAAACGAAAGGATGCTTTTATCACGACTGCAACAATGGGTATAGTCCCGGACCGCCTGCATGGAGCAAGGCATAAACTATTCACACGCACGCTTAATCGCCTGGCAAACCCCATAACCCCTTTAGTCATGATTCATATGCTTACATTTCCCAAGTCCTCCTCAACACCATCAGCTCTCCACGCCAAAGGCAACTCACAAGGTCCCTCCAAAACATTCCCACTCTCCATCTCCTCTCGACTCTTGGCATCCTCCCAGATCCGCTGGAGATACATCCGTATCGATCGCAGTCCTCGCAGGTAACCACGATCGATACCATCTGGATCGTGAGGCGGGCACGGTACGGTCTCCGGCAGCTCATCCTCGGCGGTAACACAGTTGGCAAAGTCCACGATCTTGATGAAGATGCTTGATTGTGCCTTTTTGTCTAATTCTTTCGTCGTTGCCTTGCTGTCATGTTCGACCTCAGCCTTTTGTGTCGCACCACCATCGTAGATCACAAGTAGGCTGCTAGCGTAGAAACGAAACCCTGGAAGCCCTCTGATAAGGTTCTCAAGCTTGGCGATCCTCTCGAAAAGTGCTCCGATGTGGCGAGAGACACTGGAGTACGACTGCCCATTGTACAAAAATCGTGTCAAGGCAGCCTGGAATTCGTCGCCTGCTTTCAGGTCTCGCCCGTAGTACTTGTTCTGGAACAAATACTCTTGCTCCTTGGCGTTCCACACTTGCATGCCACAAATGCGAACCCCAAGTCTTTGCGACGTTGTCACTTTGCATTTCATGCGTTGAGATCTCTTTTTCTTCTCGTTGGCATCGATACCGTACTGGCGTGTACCCATCTTTAGATCAAGCACACAAGGTCTAGCCATGCCAGCTGTGAGGTCTTCAAGTAGAAGAAAATGCTGGACTCGCTCATCTGGATGAAGCTGAGCTTGCTTCGGATTGGACGGCGCAATTAAAACAGTTGAAGGCACTGCTCCTGCGACTTCCGAGTCTCGCACCACCGAAGTCCCAGCACCCTTGATCCTAATTCGCTCACCTGGAATTACCTCACCCACACCGGAAGGCGCTGAATGACCAGTACTTGCAAAGTCTTGCTCTTCAAGTGGCGCTGTTCTTTGCTCTGAAGGAACCATCGAATCCATGTCCATTGCAAACATGTTGTCCTCTTCTTTATCGCCGCCGTAGCCTTCATCATCGTAGTACTGAAGCCCACTTCGCTCGGTGCTATCTACATTACCAGTTCGTTCTAAACCACCTCCTGAACGTCGCCTTCTGACGCGTTGTGCGTTTGGAATTGGCTTGCCGCTGAATGAAGCTGTTGGCATTGGATGGCTCTCCATAGAGCCAAGCCCAATGGGCTGCTTGTTGGGGACTGAGCCTTCTTGTGACTGAGAAGACAGAGATCGATCTGGTTGGGGTTCGATCTGAATGGGAGATCGATTGCATAGCTTGCTTGTTTCAGTATTGGAAATGATTGTTTTAGAATCTTGCTCTTGTTGACCTGCACTTGAAGCAGTGTCCAATGCAGGCTGTCTACTATCATTCGCCTCTTTGACACGCGGTAATGTAGGGTGACTTCGACCATGTCGTTTATGTCGGTAGACAGGAGGAGGAGCAAATACCTCACGGAGGACCTGTTCTTGAAGCTTGGTATTAACAGTGGTCGCTCCCCAACTAGTGTTGTGCTTATGTAGGTCTGGCTTGGCGTGATTCGAAACGACATGGTCCAGTGCTATTCCAATGTGATTGTGGCTTCGAGTATCAAGGGTAGGATGCTCATGGTGAGTATTTGTGGAAATTTCACGCTTTGCGCCCCCAGCGCTGGAGGGAAAAGGGAATAGATTCTGGGGAATGATATGACGGTTATTCTCGAAGATAACCTGTGGTACCTGCCCAATTTTTTGTTGCGAATGGCTGATCGTGCGTGGTTGCTCTCCGTCATTTTGAGTGATAGACTCCAAATTCGTGCCTTTTACAGAAATTGCTTGACCTAGAGCCTCCTTTCCAGTTGGGGTCCCGGCTAGATTGCTTTCCGAAGATTTAGCGTTCTCATCATTAGTTTTCTTGGTCTTCGGCGCCTTGCGAAATGTAACATTTAAGACTCCGATGTACCTGAGAAGCCGTCAGTGATTGCTGTCATCGGAGGGGCTTAATAAAAGGACTCGTAGTTTGGCTAGGATCGTTTTTTGTGTATAGATTGGTAGGAGATTGAGGATCATACTTCGGCAAGAATTTCAATAGCTCGGGATGCTGGCGTTCGACAACTTCATAGAATTCATTTTCTCTATTACTGAGCTGTTTACATACTGCTCTTTTCGAAAAGCGAAAGAGATTGGTATGTCCACCTACTTGGTGGTTGTAAGGCTTCAACTCCACGGCGCCCAAAGGCGCAGCTGGAACACGATGTGTTTTACGAGACCTAGATAACATCCATGACTTTCGTGTATTAGGCGACGCTCTGGGTGTCGCTTCTCCATCATCTGTAAGACTAGAGTCATCTTGCACACCTGGGCGCATTCTATCGTCTTGAGACTCATATTCTGACTCAGATGCCGACGACGCATCACTTTCCGAAGCCTGTTTATCTTCTGTCTCTAGTGAAAGTGGATGAGCTTTAGAGAGATCGCCATGGAAGTAGCGATTCTTATTATGCATTTGCAAAGCGATGTCGACGTCTTCAGTTCGTTCAATCTCGTTAGCCGAAGACAGTGCAGGCTCGGGCAGGTTTGCGTCAATGTCAATTGATGCCTCTTTGATTCTTCTTGCATCATCGATACTGACATCTTGCAAGGCATCAGGAGACGGTGCTTGATGGGGATAATATAGAGCTGACGATATTTGCTCCGATTCTTCTTCCTCGTTCTCGGGATCTCCCTTGCTGTCGGCTTCTACTGCGGAAGCACGATCATCCTGATTTCCGAAGGTAGAGTCTTGACTTGGTATTGAGTTTTTCGTATCGTTCTGCTCGTAGGTAGGGTCGCGAGGCTTAGGCTGTGTAGTACGAAATTTGTCATGGACGGGAGCAGTAAGGTTATGATAATTTCGAATTTCTTCGAGCAGTCGCGTAGGGACATTCTGTTTTGTTGCATCGCTTTCAAAAGAAAGCGATGGGACAGGCTTTTTCCTTGAGTCATCCGCTGTTGTATTGGAATCACTCCGTGGCCTGGTCGGTAAACCTGCGCCGGGTCTTGAGGTTGGATTTGGTGATTGATGAGAGTCTTGAAGAGGTCTCCCCACTCCGACGACTTCATTCTCTAGCCTTCCGACCATATGTAAGGCCCCCTCCGAAGATCCGAGCTTTCTATCTTGTTGCCCTGAGCCCTCGACGACTGATCGTGCATGGGGACTTTGCACCACCGTAACATTCTCGAGCGCTGCGGAGACATCAATGGCATTGGCTGAAGCCGTTCTTGATCTCTCTTGGCCCCTCTTGCTGCTCTGAGAAGCGGTGGTTTCTTTGAATAGCCCGAGGGTATGGCTTGACTTTCGGCTGCTCGCGTGCGAGGCGGGCTCAGCATCGGCCAGTGTTGCCTCGATACGCTTTTCGACACGGCTTTTGCTGCTCCGGCTTGAGCTCCTAGCTCTCTTTTCTGAAAACGCCTCTCCTCTGGCCGAGTGCTCCACACCTGGCAAAGCATTGTCTATCTCCTGGTTCCATGTTCCAGATGTTCGCGAGGGGTGGTGAAAGCCGTTCATTATCGTGCGTTTATTGGGCGACGGTGGCTCGGCTTTCACGAATGAGCCAGTGTCTTCCTGAGTTTGCTCCAGCCGCGGAGAGCTCAGAAACTCATCTCGTACCTCTGTGGGGTCTAATGATTCCTGCGAATACCCTTGTGATGCAGAAGCTGCAGGCAATAGTGCCGAAGTTGAGCTGGTAAAGCTGCTAGATAGCGCTTGTGAGGGGAAGAAAGGATGTTTGGTTGATCGTGAGTAAGGGAGCAGAGAGACATTGTCCGAAGCCTCCAAATGTAAATCCTCCTCGTTTGGGATGCTCTCCAGATCGTTATTGCCCAGTGTGGTTGGCAGAAGACGTGGGGTATTTGGATCGCTACTTCCATTATCATGGGACCCGTTGTAGGCTTGTGGCTCGTACGGTAGTTCTGGCGGATCTCTGTTCTCATCCGTCAATTGATGTGGAGGTAATTCAGTTCTATACCTCTGGGTGGAATTTATGTTTGTTATCGCTTCTGGCTTCGGCGGGGATGCTGTGCCCGATACATGGCTGTTGTGTTTGGGCGCCTCAGAAAACCTCACCGAAGACACAGGTGAGGTGTTTCCTGAAGCAGGGAAAGAGTCTGACATGGATTGAGCATTGGTAGACGGCTTGCACAGCCTTCGTTACTGAATTGGTAGGAAAATGGACAATAGATATGGGAAAGATTATCAACATGTGGCTTGGCGGGGGAGCTCCCGCCATGAACTTCTGGCGTATCCTATTTAATCCTAGAGATTGTGTTGACCGCTTCTTTGGACCACGTTCCTGGATTTCAATGTCATTCCACCAGACGCTCTAATCTACGTTTCATCACAGACCACGTTCTTGAATGCGTTGCTCTACAGGCTGTGATCGAGGAGCACGGATGGTGATGCTCAGGATCAAGGAGGTCTCACCGGAGGACAGGGGAGGCGGCAATGACGTTCGGAAGGAACGTGACAGCGGAAGTCTTTCAGCAATACGTCTGCAACAATCTGGTAAACTTGGACAGATGCTCAGACCTCTTTGAGTCGCATATCGTCTATATTGTTTCCTCATGCAAGGCTACTTGTCCTCGTACGAAGCCTCTGCTAATGGAACAACATTCCGCTACCAATCGTTTCGGAACGTGCATATCAAAATGCTTATCCCAATTTGATCGCTCGATCAATTCCATACGTAAGAACAAATACGTACCTCCTTGTTCGTACAGCATCTATTGGTTCAGACCGGAACCCTGCGTCAATGGTTCTCTTGCTTTTCTATTGGCAACGAGGTGACGCTTAGGTCACGTACGCTGCATTATAGATCTCTTCGAATTTTATCAGGTGCAATGCAAATGTCAAACGCGGCGAAGTGGATTAGGATCAGGTTATCTTCACAATATGAATGTGAAAGATCTAAAATTCCGTGTCATGAGGTTGCCAAATGACACGTTGATCAGCTTAGCATATGCATCCCTAATATATGACGAGGGTGTCTTCAGCAGACTATCAATCGCCGTTATTTTGTGTGGCTGGATTGATTCAGCTTTTCGGACTCCGGCGGCTTTTCCAAACATCTCGCTGATCGCAGCGTCTCTATCGCTGGCCTGTAGCATTACAGGGTCATGATTCTTCTCCACGAGTAGCATCCATTCGTCCTTCTTCCGCAAGTCTCACCCATCCATAGACACGTCTTCCTGTTTCGCACCTTTACCTCCAGAGATCCACAGCACGTTGTTGCATCTGCCAAGTTACCTCGTCAGCGTTGGACTGCACGAAGCGTACTTCGGCATGCTGAGTGAAGGCAGAAATTGGTTCTAGGAATCATGCCACACGAGCCACAAGCGCTTCAAGCAGATGTGTCCAACTTACCTTATCAGAACCTGGCCAAGCGTGCCTGTGCTTTTCCCATCAATGAATTCTTCCGTATTCGACAGCTGGATGTTCATGTATGAATCGACACTAATCAGGCGGCCGTGATATTCAGTCTGGCCCCATTTGAGGCGTATTATGACAGGCTCGTTTACGCTATGAGAACAGCATGTCAGCGGGCTCGTCTTGTATGGTGAAGTCATACGACGGAACCTCAAGAGCGCCATCTACAATGTGACGGGTCGGATTTGCAAGATTGAAATGGAGCGCGAGGTTACGTACAGCGATTGTAGCATGGGCCGCGGATTAACTGGGACCGACTGGGAAATATCAGCGCGTGCTTGACAGTGACTTTCAACGTCAAGCTGATAGAAATGTAGCAGAAGTGCGAGCCAGTCTACTTACTGCCATTCTGTAAAGACAGACAACCGACCCAAGGATGCTCGCAGCAAATTTTGATCGCAGTAGAGACACGGAGTAAAGTTGAGGCCATCTTCTAACAGGGCTCGAACCTAGATAACTAGCGCCGGAGCATCATTTTCCCGACAGCAAGACGTTGACGCGCGTGTAGAACTCAACCACCAGGCGGCCGTTGCGGCAGCCCATACTCCCCAACTCGCCATCATGGAGAGCCATTGAAGCCTCGTCTGTGTCGCGCTGGATCGAAATATATTTTCAACGGATTGGCTGCGCTGTGGGCGCTGATCCTCTCTGTCATGGCGAACCAAACCCCAGCCGTTGTCATGGACAAGTAAGCCCGCTCCAAAGTGCAAGAACCAATTGAAAGATCGACGGCGAGCTGACCCTGGCGTAGCGGCACAGGTTTCTCGAAACTTGGTACGCTAGGCGCATCTGTTTGGTCATTCTCCATTTTTTGAGTGCTGATTGCGACTAGGCTTTGCCGGCAACGACTCTCCGTCCTTCGTCTTTCCTACAGCAATCGCAACCAAAGCAGCGGCCGGAGGATCTGGCGGCTCAGGATCCGGAAGACCTGCTATTGCAAATAAACCTTCATTTCTTACAGGTGGTACGGGGCAAGGAGGGGCACTGTCAGCAAAAAGAGGGACTGAGGATCTGGATTTCTTCATTGGCGACGAAGCCTTGACTGCGGCTAATGGACCTGGTATGAAGAGAATAGAGAATAGATAGTGTTGGGCATTTATGCTGAACCCATACGGTTTAGGCTATGGTTTACATTATCCTGTACGACATGGGCAGGTTGAGAATTGGGTACGACGCCGAAAGGTTTGTATGGCCGCGCAATACCAGCTAATCTCCCCAGGATCACATGGAGCGCTTTTGGTCGAATTCTATATTCAAATATTTGAGGGTTGAACCAGAAGACCACTATTTTTTGCTCACAGAACCTGTACGGTCTCATCATCTCCTGATCACCCATTCACTGATGCACTACAGCCACTGAACCCTCCAGAAAATCGAGAGAACACCGCCGAAATAATGTTTGAATCGTTCAATTGTGCCGGTCTTTACATAGCGGTACAAGCTGTCCTTGCTCTGGCAGCGTCGTGGACATCCTCGAAAGTTTCGGATCGCTCTTTGACGGGCACTGTCATAGACTCCGGAGATGGAGTCACCCATGTTATCCCAGTTGCAGAGGGCTACGTTATTGGTAGCTCCATAAAAAGTATACCGATCGCAGGGCGCGACATTACATATTTCGTGCAATCGTTGTTACGGGACCGAGGAGAGCCAGATAGCAGTTTGAAAACGGCAGAAAGAGTTAAAGAAGAATACTGCTACGTGTGCCCGGACATTGTCAAGGAATTCTCGAGATTTGACAAAGAGCCTGACCGATTCCTCAAACACTCTGTCACGTCACCCAATGGTCGAAGCGTCACTGTTGACGTTGGCTATGAACGCTTCCTGGCACCCGAGATTTTCTTCAATCCCGAAATCTACTCCTCGGATTTCCTTACCCCGTTGCCAACGGTCGTTGATGGTGTCATCCAGTCATCACCAATCGACGTACGGAGAGGTCTCTATAAGAACATAGTCCTCTCCGGTGGCTCGACTTTGTACAAAGACTTTGGCCGACGGCTGCAGAGAGATATCAAGCACATGGTCGATGCCAGGATCAGAGCATCAGAGGTGAAGAGTGGGGGAAAGAAGAGCGGTGGTCTAGAGGTGCAGGTCATTACCCACAAGAGGCAACGGCACGGACCATGGTTCGGAGGAAGCTTGCTGGGCCAGACCCCTGAATTCAGGAGTTACTGTCATACCAAGGCAGAGTACGACGAGATCGGACCAAGTATTGTGCGAAGGTTTAATCTGATAGGAGGACCGGGCAGTACGTGAGTATGGACAAGGGTTCTCGTTGCTTGATGGCTTACGTTAATGTAAATCACGATTGATGAGTGAGGCCCCAACATCTGATCAGCTCTACGCTTGTTCCGGTGATCTTTAGATTGGCAGCTTGCAGCTTGCCATGTCTGCTCAGGACTCCGGGGGCTTTCAACCCTGCAAGAGCCACCGCACGCCACAGAATCTCAGATGGTGTAGACACTAGTGCTTTTTGATTTGCATCTGAATTTGGAGCGCAGCGTTGAATGAATCGAGGTGTTTGTTGTACTACATACTTACATCAAAGATCAGTAATAGCCGACAAGTACCTTACTGTACGGGTAGACGCCACCCGACCCCGCCTCACTCGGCCAAACCCCTGTCACTGATTGGGTACCTTATTATCAAGCAAGCCAACGTACTGTACATAGTATAAGCAAGTACCATTTCTTTTGGTTGCAAGGTGTAACAGAAGGCTCACGGGCTGTTTCCTGCAAGAGCATTTATGGATACTCATCCACTCTCATCCAACTCTGCCACTAACCATGCGAGAAGTCCTCTAAGCTTCTCCCGTTCCATCATGGCGATACCAATGCAGCATTGATCTACATTCCTTGCTCCACCATACTTCGAAGACAGCTGAACTTCCCAAAGGAGAATCACCACTCGTTTTCCTGCTCCACACTCTGATCGACCTTCCCATTCCCCAACTTGAGTGCTCTAGCCGCCAAGATGACACAGCTCTTCAGCTCTTCGTCGAATACCTCAACATCACACAACGAGAAACGTAACTTCTCCGGCATGTCAAGCACCCCGAAACAGACTGGTGGCTCGAAAGACTTCCCACAAAAGATCAGGAACTTCTTTCGGATCAACAGCTCTAGCAACAATACCATCATCAGCAGCGACGGGCTTCCAACCCCTAAATCAGAGTCTAAGTCCGCTTTCCGACAGTCGCGTTTTCTTGGTGGCATTACTCGTAATAGGTCACAGACGGTCGCTAGCGAAGGGGATCCGCTGGAGAGTGGCATGTCACCAACAGCGTTGGCGAATCCCTACTTTGCACACCAAGGACCTCCGGCCTTAAGACATCACAACGACAACAGCGTACCTCCTTCACCACCCGACACGCCTGTTCATACTAAAGTGGAGGCAGTTAGTGGTGCAAATGATCAAGCTACGGCCGCAGGAAAAGAGGAGCTGGCAAGGAAATTACGGCGAGTAGCCTCTGCACCGAATGCTCAAGGGCTGTTCTCAAGCCCGAACTCCAATGAGCGGCCATCGACAGCAGATCTGGGGAAGGAACCATTGGTGCAAAATGCAGATGAATCGTCGTTAGGCATGGTGGATCATAACAAAGGACACCTGCTACCCATTCCCAACGCCGATGGCAAGATACCCTCCCCAGGACAAATACGGCAATCGATAGCGTTTCGAAGGACATACAGCTCGAATTCGATAAAAGTCAGAGAAGTCGAAGTAGGCCCTGCGAGTTTTGACAAAATCAAGCTCATTGGCAAAGGCGACGTAGGGAAGGTATACCTGGTTCGTGAAAAGCGCTCAAGTCGACTGTACGCTATGAAGGGTGTGTATGACTTGATATCTCCATGCAAGGTACTAATTTACTCACAGTGCTCAGCAAGAAGGAGATGATCAAAAGAAACAAGATCAAGCGCGCTTTGGCAGAGCAGGAGATTTTGGCCACCAGCAACCACCCATTTATTGTTACACTATACCACTCTTTTCAGTCCGAGGATCATCTTTATCTGTGCATGGAGTACTGCAGTGGCGGAGAATTCTTCAGAGGTTTGTTTAGCCTAGGATGCAAAAGGCACAAGCTGATTGATCTAGCGCTACAAACACGACCTGGCAAATGCGTCCCAGAGGATGATGCAAGGTTTTACGCAGCTGAAGTTACAGCAGCACTTGAGTATCTACACCTGATGGGTTTCATATATCGAGACCTCAAGCCCGAGAGTGAGCGTTGGAACAGGCCTTGAGACTCAGGCGAGCATTGCTGAACAATACCAGATATTCTCCTTCATCAGTCCGGTCACATCATGTTATCGGATTTTGATCTCTCAAAACAGTCAGGGCCTGGCGGCGCCCCGACTATGATAGTGGGCCGGAACGGAGCTACCGCGACATCATTACCCACCATCGACACAAAATCATGCATAGCAAACTTCCGTACGAATTCCTTTGTTGGCACAGAAGAATATATAGCCCCAGAAGTCATCAAAGGCTGTGGCCATACAAGCGCGGTTGACTGGTGGACTCTTGGCATCCTGGTCTATGAAATGCTCTTCGGCACCACTCCCTTCAAAGGCAAAAGTCGGAATCAAACGTTTGCAAATATACTGCGGGACGACGTCCCATTTCCAGAGCATTCTGGTGTGCCGCAAATATCACAGTACAATCCCCGTTTCTTCCATATCTTCCGAGCCTCTAACTAACGTCCGTCTTCAGTCTCTGCAAGTCCCTAATCCGGAAACTACTTATAAAAGACGAACTCCGTCGTATAGGCTCCCGTGCAGGTGCCTCCGACGTCAAAAGCCACCCATTCTTCCGCTCAACTCAATGGGCATTACTGCGCCATATGAAACCACCAATGATACCGCATCAAGGGCGAGCAATCGACACCGTCAACTTTCGCAACGTCAAAGAGAGCAACAGCAGTATGGACATGGGTCACGGCACAGCACCCAATGGTGGCGTCAGTAAGGACGGAATACTAGGTGTGCCAGGCTCCGCCTTGAAAGGCGTACCTCTGGACAGTGGAATCGCAACACCAGCGGGCGAGCTGGCAGATCCATTTGAAGAATTCAACAGCGTTACGCTACATCATGATGGAGAAGATCACTCCAGTCATCAGGATCAAGATAGCGGCGGCGGCGGCGGCGGTGGTGGTGCTCGTGGTGTGAGCCGGAGGAGGTGATGAGCATGAGTGGCGCATGTCCATTTTGGGGGAAAGTGAAGAGAGGCATTGTATCCATAACAAACCGTCCTTATCAACTGCGTAACGGGAGCGTGCTTGATGCGGGCTCTGCTCTCCTCTGCTCTGTACGAGAAACCTCTCGTCGGTGCGCGCATACGCATATGCGGAGCTTTATATACCTTTGCAGCAACGTCGGGAATTCCAAAAAGCATTTCTGTGTGAGTGTATTGGTGTACGCGTGTAGGTGTGGTGATTTGTTGCTCTTACACCCTAGCGCCGAGGCACACTGATTGGGTTAGGGAACAGCAACGATTGTGAATGGTGGAAAGAACATAGTGGCGAAAAGACATGAGACGGATCTCCACTCCTTTTACAAGCCATGCTATTCTCTAATCCTGTTCAAGCACGCAAAGGAGCTGCATCACGGATTGTCCCCCATGGGGTATTTCGCTGGTGTTTGATGTTGATGTTGATGGCGGAGTGTGTATATATATGGTTTATAGGATTAGGGTGTTCTGAGTATTGGAAGTGGCCTGGATTAGGTAGAGGTACCTTACGGTAAGGTGATCCATCTATAATTTGTGAAACTACACGCTGTCTACACGCTATGCTGTTTGAGCCCAATGGTGATTCTCCGTTCATCATATACCAGAACGTGTCATAAATCGGTCTATACTTACCCAATGCATATGCCGCTAAAAGACGCCTCGATTCCCAGATTTCCCATGCAGATAGATGACGCTGAAATACGACTTGCATAGAAGAGGAGAAGACTGTGCTTAGACCGCAATATCCCTCCTCCTCCACCCCCTCCACGCAAACATCCACAGCCCAATAGCTAGCCAGCTCGCCACCGCCATTGCCCAAAACGTACTCTGGTAACACCGGACACCATAACACATCTGCTCCCTCCCTCCATCGGGCCCCGGTCGCGACGTGTCGACACCAGCCTGGTACACAGCGGAATATACCGCGCCCCATATCGCGGCACCGGCGGCCGGTACGACAGCCACGATACCCCAGTTCGTGCCGAAGTTCTCCACGCCCCAGACTGTGCTGGTGATGATGGGGGTGAGGGTGAATATGGCGCCGTAGCCCAGTCCGATGAGGGCGGAGACGGTGGGGAACAGGGCGGGTTTTTGTTGGACGAGGCCGGAGGCGAGGAGGGCTTGGCCGAGGGAGAAGAGGAGGGTGGAGAGTAGGAGGAATGTGACGCGGGAGACTGTGCAGGTGCGAGGGTTGGGAGGGGAGGTTGTGGGGGCGAGAAGGTCGGAGAGGGTTCCGGTTAGAAGGCGGGCTAGGGTTGAGGTCAGGGCGACGATGGAGACGTGGGTTGTTGGGGAATTTGAGGTGGGGATTGGGGTGGAGGTGGAGGGGGGGTAGAGGGTGTGGATTATTGTGCCGAGGTTGTTGATGAAGGCGTCGCCGGGGCCGGTGGTGAGGAAGAAGCCGGCGGCGAGGAGGTAAGTTGTTGGGTCGGATAGGAAGAGGCGCGTTTCGGTGTTGAGGAGGAGGGTCTTTTTGAGGGCGGGTTCTAGGTTAGATGGATCGTGGGGTTTGCTGTCATCAGGAGGGGAGGTTGATGGGGTGAGGGTGCCATAGCCGTTGGTGTTTTCGGCGTCGTGAAGTGTGGATCGTTGGAAGAGAGGACTCTCTTCCAGGAGACCACTTCGTTCCAGGTCGTTGACCGCTTCGTCGATCAAGTCCTCCTCGTTCACCACCCTTAGTCCGAAGGCTCCAACCACACCTACTGCAAATAGCAGACCAGCCAGGAATAAGAAGTATCGAAATACATCAATATCCCCGCCATCCTTAGGCGTAAAGAAGTGACTTGCCACTTGGCTCTGCCACACGCCACTGAGGCCAAATGCTGCAATCGGCAAAGCCAGCGTAAGTCCCTTATGCTTTCCCCTTCCAAAGTTCTTGGCGCATGTAGTCACAGCGCTGAGATACATGCAACTGGTACCGGTTCCTACCCCTGTAAATGCCAATACCATGAGTGCGAACGGCCATCCTCCCTCGCTGTTGAGAGGTCCGGCGTGGTAGGTGAAAGCTCCTAGTAGGTATCCGAACCCGAACAATATACCCGCAACCAGTGAGAGAGGGCGAGGATTGTATCGATCACACAGGTACCCAATGAGGGGCACCGGCAGGTACATGGCCGTTGTCGCCGTCGTACTCACCAAATTGACCTGGAATTGTGTATACCGTAGGTTCTTCAGAAACAGCGGTCCATAAAGCGAGTAACCAGTGATACTCCCAGCGCAAAGACAGCTGAGAATCGCCGAGGCGAAGCTGGCATATTTGAGCACCTGACGCCGGATATTTCGGCGATCGCGCTCGATCACGCCGTCTACGATATTGGAAAAGAAGGATTCATCGTCGCGTAGGAGACCTGTGGGCGATGAGGGGCCCGTTGAGTCATGGACTGTGGAGGGCGGACGCCGGTTCGTGTCGAAGTCGAGCTTGTCGATCTTCCCAGGGTTGACGCTCCGACTGGAGCTGCGGGATGGCATGATGAGTGTGCATCGTCACCTACGAAGGTATATGAGAGACAAAGTGAACGATGTATATCAGATGAGAGGCGGTCTACGAAAGTACATTATCGCATGATCGGATCAGAAGTCAATCTTATAGGGTTAGGGTTATGAATGCTTGGCGTTCACCTAACAGCACCTGATGAGGGGTAATTAGACTAGCGTTGGAAGCATGTATTTAGGGAGGGAAATGCCCCTATTATTCCTACTCCTTAGCAACCCCCATAGTAGCAAATCAATATCAGACAACGACAAGACTCATCCTACCTTTTCTGCACCGCACACGTTATATCGAGCTCCACGACATTTCGATGTGCTCGATACATTTGGTGACCAGGGGTTTGATGTAGTTCTACGGTACGCAGCACAAGTACGACTTTGATCCCAACTCTCAGCGTGGATAAAGTGATGATCTGACGAAGATGTCTCTGCCTTCGAACACCGTTTGCAAATATTCGGCCGGTGCTTTGAATGAAGCGAGTGGCCCAAGATTATAATTGAGAACTCAAAGGCATGATCGCGACTGACACCTTTATGCCGCCGAGCGTGACTTCATCAAGGTTGGAATTGTCATGTCCTTCGATTGTTATTAGAAGAGGACGGCGTGGTAGTGGTGTTCCATATAAAACCTCTTACATGTCTCCGACAGTATTGACCTACACTTGCAACACCTTTCAGTACTTACACAGTATTGATTTGAAGATTGACACTCACGGGAATCGTCTCTGCGGGACTCTGAATGTACTAAGCGGCAATATAGCTAATCCTTGGGGCTGCTTAAAGTCTTAACGACCTCACGGGTGAATCTCTAATTCCAGTCTCAGACTTGGTGAAATTATGCGGTACGGCCGGGTCGCCAGCTGTAGAGGTCATAGACTCGAGAGACATGTCTGTTGAACAACGCAGATGTGATGAATTTGCTTCTTAGCCCGCAATACACTCTCCCGTCGTTGGCTTTAAGGTACGTCCTTAATACTAAGTAGAGCGATCTGGGGCTTGGAAAGACTTGACCTGCAAACTTATGCTTCTAATGACTTGTATGGGAGTCAGAATTTCACACAATCCCACGTCGTTGATCTGAAAGAAATACTACGACGACCCATAGCGATCTGTCGACTAATGGAAAAAGAATGTCAGTCGGCTTTGATGCCGTCATGGAGATCTTTCATAGTGTGACATAGTCAACGCATTACGTTGTATGAATCCGTTGTGTATTTGGTAAACTACCTCAGTTTGGAATTGGTTGAATTCAACTATGTCACATGACTGGCGCGACCAGCGCAGAACGCGCTAAGCTCTGTCGCGTCCGAAACCTTTCAACCTCTCTGCTTCTGCCCAACCTGTCTCAACAAAGTTGCCTCCCACACTCAAACATTGATACCTCTTATCAAATGCCTACTGCCATCCAGAATCTCACTCGCCACCAACTACACCGATCCAAACGCGTTTCTCTCATTACCAGCAGCTCTATCGCGTCCAAAGTCTCCACCTCCCAGTCTCTCACTCTTTGGAGCCTCCACAAAACATGCAGCGCACCTTCCCCACAGTTTCCCGAAATCCGTCTTCCGCTCGCGGAATGCATCAATGCCCCCCACACGCACCTGCGCGCCCACCTCTATCCTCCAATCCTCGAGCCTCACAGCATGGTCTCACATGAGCATTACTGGTGTCAGAGTGTCGGATCGTGCGCCCCATCTCTTTCGAGGGTTGGGAAGGGTAGTGCGGGGAGGATGGATTTCGGAACTTAACCCTAAGTGTTCGTCGGTTCGAGTTTCACGATATTATAGCTGTCGGGTTCGTGATTAGCTCGCTGACGCTTTCTTGTCGTCTTCGGACAATGAGGTGCATATGGGAGTGAAAGCGGGTTGTCGACGTCCAGAGTCTGCGAAGACAGTGAGGGGATTTGCAAAGCGCCGAAATTGGGAAGATCTCTACATTGGAGACGCGCTTCGTATTTTCCGCTGGACATCATGCTCTGGTCATATTTGGGATGTTTTGTTGATGCCAACGTGGAGAATATGTTGGAAGACAGTGGGTGGGATATGCCGGGCACCTCGTATTGAGAAATGTCTTTAGGATCTTCAAGGGCTCGGTTGAAAGAATTATGAGCATGTCTATACTACCACTGGTGGTATCGCCTACAAAGGGTTACATTCCGCATGCATTTTGGCAGGAACTTCCGTTCCTGACACAGCAAAGACTCACTCGCCGGAAACGCGTTCCTCCATATGTTCACCTGGGTTCACCCTTGAACATGGATGGATAGCACAGCGAAGTTTCCCTGCTTACAAAAGAAATGTATTGCTGCTTGTGGCCGCTCTTATGGCCCCTGCTGTTCTCAGTACTGGCTATCTAGAGCTCATGGCGAGACGTCACGCTCCAGACAGCTCTGATCCTCCTATGAAGACGTCCTGCGTACATCCCCAACACCCTAGGCCCCTCAGAAGGCTCAAGGAACCCACTGTCTACTTCACCTCCAACCACGTTCTTACACACAAGACCTGAATCAAGGCACCAGCCAGCGATTTAGTTGCTTACGCTTATCCCGACCAGTCGTGTCAATCATCTCCTCGTTCGTTCAGCCCACGAGTCGATCGATGAGCGCCGATATCATGTCGTCCATAAGATCTTTACTGGTCCTAATGAACGCAAATTCCTCCAATTGGAGATGGAAGCGATTTTTGGAGATGTACTTTGTTCGCTTCTTCGATGCCCTCCTGCTTCACAAAGACTAGGAGCGGAAATCAAAGACTTGTCTCTGAGGGTACTGCACGACCTAAAGAGAGATTTGGGAGAGAGACTAGTGGTGATGAATTAGGTATGAGGGTCTCGAAGAAAGGGTGTAGTCGGCGAGAAGGCTGATGGGGGAATGACGGTTTTTGATATGAGAGGTATGATGAACGACCGGAATGGCTGACTGGCGTGATCACGCATTCAGTGGCGATGCAAGACTCTTAGTCTAAGCTACCACTCCCACAGGGCCACTCTCGCAGACATCACAGACGTCTGGCATCTACTCCTTCTAGCACACTCCAGAGATTTCACCGCAGCCACTTTTTGTCGAGCTTGTTGAGTCACAAACATGAGCATGCGCCTATCCCGGCTTTGACGAGACATGGCGGCTTGTTAGGATTGGAAGCGCTTCTACGTTTCTGCTTGCGATATCTGACTGAGTTAAGCATGAGGATCACGGACATTGGGGTGGGACCTCTCTAGAGTGAGGATCAAAGCTTAGGCTTGTCTGTCCCTGGTGTCTGCCTTTTGCGATGCTTCTTTGGGTTTCCTGGTGGCATGGTAGTTGTGCCGATGGTCCTGCAATGTCAAAATGTCGAAGATGAGCCGCGGGTTGCTGTGCAGTTTAAGGCAATGACGACGGCTTGGAACAAGGCGCTGGGAAGAAGCTGGGTGGATATAGAGGTCTGGCTTGAAGTGGTGAACGTGATTGTGGGAATGTGGGAGTGGATGGTGGCGACGATGTCTGTTGGGTGGGGAAGTAGCGATGGAGGACCGAGGAGGTTGCGTCGCTGTCTCTGCTCTATGATCCTCTTGAGAATCATAGGGTTTAGGTGGCGACGCTTATCTTGATAAGTCTCCTACTTCCAGTGATAAAGACTGAAGCGACTGACTGTCCTGCTGGCAGGATATGAAGTTAGGGCTCAATATCCTCGAGAATCCTGAATGATCTTAACCCCGGAAATTGGCTTGTTGTCTCGTGGTGTGATTTCGGGTTTGTCTATGATGCGAAAATTGCCATCCTGAATTAACGTCGCAGTGTACGATGGAACCTACAGTATGCCTGCCAGCACGGTATTCATTATTCAGACACCACCTACACACAGACCTCGTCCCGAGATACCACCTATGTTTATGTCCTCGCACACGGTTTTCAATGCATCGTAAGCTCCACCAACATCAACACTTCTTTCAGTCAACGTATGTCCGCCGGCTCTCAAAAATTCCTCGGACGCGAAATTCGAATAGCAGATTGGGGCGGGTGGCACATCCAATGTGAGTACGCTCCGTCCTTTCCATGCTTTATCGAACGAATGGGAACACTGCAATCACAAGGGCTCAACTCTTTCACCGGCAATAGAGCCCATGTAATTGTAGTCAAACAGCTGTCAAACGCGAAAGCCACCTCTGATCGTTCAATAGTCACGCCGACTGGAGGTTTGTGGGAAGTCCTCAGTGCGGGTCTTAGAGATACGGCATATATGAAGATGGAGGTCTGTTCTGTACCACGGGACATTCACTATGCAGGCCCCTAGGTAGAAAACGGGGCGAGGCTCCGCGCGCAGGATCATGATTGAGTTCACTATGGTGCTGGAATTGTCAAGCAGGGTATGGTGTGGAACGGCAAATGGACATTAGAAGATATGACCAATTTTAGGTGAACGGCAGGTCTTCTGTAGTACTGAGACCGAGGTATAGAGAATGAGAGAGTTCACGCTTTCCACTCCTGCCAGAGTGTTTGAATGATGGGGCCGCCTCTCGTAACATGAATTCTCCACAAATGGCCCAAACGCTGAAATCAATGTGAACGTAGATATGGTTGAGAATGTAAAAGACAGCGCCGAAGCTGTTGATACAGTGTCTCGATACCGTTGAGACGATGCTATCTGGTTGGTCACACCCGTTCATACAGTGGCTTGAAGCCGTCAATACGATGTAATCTAGATGGTCGTAAATGAATGTACAATTTAAGACCTTGAGGCTAGATATATATAATTAGGTCTTTCGCTAAGGTGTGGTGAGGTTATATTTTTGAATGAATGCGGAAACGTTTCCGTACATGAGCGTGATAGGGCTGATGATTAGATAAGTACCTACATGACGCTAAAATCCCGCGGTCACGACAGCAACAGGCGCTCTTCAACTACCAGGTTGAAGTTTGGATGACTGTGACTCATCCTGGAGCCGGGTATGAATGTGTCCAAGCTCCAAGATCTTCGAGGTATTCTAGTAATCTCGCTTGCACCTAAGGAGGTCTGAACTAACTCTAGGCCTAGAGCTCACTCGTTACTCCGCGTCTTTTCGTCCTGTCGGAGCTGTAGCCTTGGGGAGTCATGGTCCAGACTTTCATTAAGAGACCAGTATCTCCTCTCTACTTCGAACCAATTAGCATTCCATCCAAAGACGTCCTCTGGCCTGGATCGGACGATGAAGCAGATGAAGGCGAGCGTGAGAGAAAGAGAGTACGGATTGAAGAACTGGGCAAGCAGTACCTCGATGGGAGAACTCTATTCATTCAAACTGCCGGATTACGAGGACCCTTCGATCAAGGCTGGGTCAATCCGTGGGCACGGGAAAAGAGGAAAATCAGAGAGGTTAACCACGGATCTAATGTTATCCCGAAAGGAGTGGAGGCGGCTATTTACGATCACGCTGAAGGCGAAAGTACCAAATCCCGTGCTCAGAGGAGATCGATTATCGATGCTAGGGCTGTGTCGTTAGCGGATAGGCAGGCGAGTGAGGTGAGATTAGAGGACTTTGGGATGAAAAGAAGGAGGCTTGACGAAGCTACTGGGCCAATGCGGCAGCATGCCCAGGGATACCCCAGGACTTCGGATACTGGAGCAGGAGCGAAGTCTCCAGAAGCGAGGATTCCCTTCGCAGCAACAGAAGAAATCTATCGAGCTCCTTGGCTCAAGACGGACCCTAGATTTTTGCAACTACACTCCACTGACGACGGGCCATCATCTACGCCAACGCCTGTTACGAGACCCAAAAGCAAACCGCGAGAAGATCCCGGCCCTCGCCAGAAGTCTCCGATTACAGCGATCGAATCACCAGAGGCTCAGGATGCTGAAATAAGGCAATCTATAGATGTCCAGCTGATGAAATCTAAGCACTTGCATACGCGTACAGAATCATGCGATAAAGGTGTTCCTGGACTTCAAATCACAAGAAACTTACTGAAGCCAGCGCCAATCAGTGATGATCACGACGTGTCGCACCAGAATCCTCGAACACGTGTGAGAACGATTAACCTCTCCAAGGCAGATTCCTACACGAAACACGCATATGCGGCTGTCAAACGCTTGTCTCAAGAAGCGGTCACCACTACTTCGAGCAGGATTCCTCAAGAAGCAGTAATAGGGGCATCTGAAGGCACCGGAAAGCCAACGCCAAGCCGATTGGCTCCTTATGTGTCTGAACTCGACCACAATGATGTTTCTGCTACGTCTGCGGGACTCAAGGCCGTGAAGAAGGCTCCGGCCCCCAAGCCTTCCCCTCACGCAGCGCCCATGTCTGCCAGCAGCCCGGAATTTCGCTACCGGTATTCAAGCAAAGAAATGCAGTTGAATGCCTCCAAGTCGATACGATCATTTGTACAACCATCTGAAGGGCCTCCTCTGAGGAGACGATCAGCGTCCTCATCTTCCACTGATAGTAGTAAATTTGCGAAAGAGTTCGAGGCTGCCCAGGCCAAAGCCGGCTCCAAATCGCTGGGTTCTTCGTATTCCTCCAGCCCCGTCAAGGAACGACATGAAACTACTAGCGTCAAGAAGAACACTCAAGCTTTGAGAAGGCTCACATTTACAGCCTCTGGGGAACCAAGAATAGCTGAATCCCGCAAGCCTTTGAAAACAAACTCACGATCATCAGTAGCTATTCCATCGAGTCTCTCGCCCAAATCCAACGTGGCAAATCATAAAATCTCCGGAACGAAAGATCCGGTCGGAAAAGACTCCAAGAAGTCGTCAGACGTACCACTAACGAACGGTAATGTCTCCCATAATTCCGCAGTACTTGCAGAAGCCCAGGTGGTCTCAGATGCACCTGTGCAACTTGCTCGGCTGCCTTCCGGGACATCAACGAATCTATTGGAGACCGATAAGCAGTCGCCGAAGTTCATCAGTCTTGATGATGAGGACTCATATCTTGACCTGTCGACACAAGCCGCTATGCAGAAAGCTCAGCGCTCTTTCAAGGAAGATATCATATCACCTGTGAAATTCAAAGTCCCGACGTCTCCTCATAAAAGCCCTAAGAAGTCGAGATTTTCCAAAACGGACATCACTCCAACCGCTAATGGTCGTCCATCCAGAGCTGCAGAGAGCAAGTTCGTCAAGGCTGAGCCCGAAGATGACGAAGAGCCCATGAGCACCCAAGCGATGGCAGACGCTATCTCGCCTTTCGCCATCACGACCATAAAGAAACGCCCTCCAGCATCACAAAAAGAAGCTGGCTTCGCTGCATCTCCAACACGTGAAAGATCACCCCGTGCTGCAGGAACCGCCTCACCCGATCCTTCCCCCACACACTCTTTCCACAAACCACTAAGCATGTCCACTACCCCCTCAACATCTCAAAAACCCCCATCGCCACCGAAACCCACTCCACCGATCCCCCTCTCCCGCCCTAACACGACGTCGAAACCACCATCAACCCTAACCTCTTTCTCCATCCTCCGCAACGGCACAATGACCGAATCATCAAGTATTCTCCAAGATGGACAACAGTCACCGCACGACGTAGACATCAGTCTCCCGCTAGACCCTTTGGGAACACCTTTCGGTACTGCGACTGCGAATGGCAATGGCGATATGTCAACTGGCAATTGGGACCTGGGTGCCGCGCTCGAAGACGCGGGAAGCTTTTTGGGCGATTGGAACGTGGAGGCTGAGGCTAGGAAGGAGGGGAATGAACGGAGGAAGAGGGCGGGTTGGGGTTAAAGGCATTTTGTCTGCTGGCAAGGGGAACTCGTGAGGAGGATGTAATGTCTGATGATATCTACGTTGTAAGCCGAGGTCATGACTGCTATGCCTAGGGCATTGTTGGCTATGGAGTTTGTGAGCGGTCTATTTCAGTGCTATGTAGTGTGGAGGATGAGTGTTGGTGCGATAGATACCCCATGATGCGAGTGTTCCTTAGTATGGTGCACGCAGTGAAGACTTGTATTACACTCTGCCAAATATCCTCTCGCTATTCTCTCCTGTCTCTCGTAGGCACACAACACATGATAAAAGCGCGTGAGCAAGAATTTCCCTCTGCATCGGATTCTGGAAGAAAAGGGATCGAGCAGTATTCCCTCTAGTGCAAGCTATATGAGAATTGATATAGATGTTTTCGAGCATGCGTAAATCATCGGAAGCCCACCATAATTTATGGCGTGCAAGAAATAGGGATGCGTACATCGCGGTGGAGTCTTATCACTATATTGAATAGAAAGAGTGTAGTCGACAAGGTCAAAACATAGGAAATGAAGCGCGCACAGAAGAGTGGCCATTTCCTGAAGAGCTGGATACTTTCGACGATCGATAGCGGATTCTGAGGACACATCATTATTACCAGATGATTGTTATGTGGGAAGTTGAGTAGATGCTGTTTGATATGAAACTGCCCGGGACCCATTCCACCAAAAGTTTTTTTGACTCGTCTGCGATAGCTTCAATCCAAAATAACTTTGTACAACCCTCACCTTCGGGTTCTTGTATTCGCTAACCAGGCAGCAGATCACGACTCGGAGTAGAGCAGTGAGTGCGTCCACGGGGCTGTATCGGATTTGCAGCAAACAAATATAACGATCGATGATAGTAACCCAGCGATCGGAGTAGTAGATGGTGCGAGATATGGGGTTTGCGCGGACGACGAGACGATGATGAGATGAGTGCAAATGATGACAGGGATGATACCCGACTCACTTCAGTTCTGATACTACAAAGGTTAGAGTTAGTTGGGAGTCAGGACATGTTGTATGCTGAGATTGAGAGGTCATTGTAAGGAGATTAGTCACGTGATCCGCTGTTTCAAAACACTATTCCGCCTTAATCGATCCTTCCTATGGTACGCGCTCCTGATTGAAACGCAGCCGTCCCATACTCTCATATTCATCGTTAGTCTTCCAGGAATGACTGAAATGTCTCGCATTAATATTAATAATTGGATGTGTCGCGGTCGATACCTGATCGCTTGGGCTTCAGTCGAAGGATCAATGCCTAAAGATAGGAGCTTGTCGCCTGAAGCGTGGCCCAATAATGGACAGAAAAGACTTGCATTGGAGGGCGAAGGACTTAGGTACCTGATCGAGCTGTATCAGTCCTGGAACGTCGACAGCCTATCTCCCAACTACTGCCAAATCAGCGGCAAGACTCTATTCGCCGAGGGATGCGGAGGCTAATTGCGGGATGGATATCCATAATCGCTGACGATGTGTGTCGGAATGGTGTTTCGGACGATTGTGAGGTCGACCAGCGTTCCATCAGAGATGGTGTCAACGAGCGACCCCACATCAATGGCGATGGTTCTGGAACACCACTCAAACGATCTATGCGTACTAAGTCCCGCGAGGGAGAGCGACTGCAAAAATGGCCGGCGCTTAGCCACCATATCAGCCAATGAGCTTCGATTTCCGGATTTGATGCCTGCATATGCATCCGGGGCTATGCATCCTGACGCGGGTGGGTGGCACAGTTCCAGGCTGTATGTTGTATTGGAATGTTCAAATACTTAATTCGCTCCAAACCTCTGCTCGTCAGGAGCCTTCAATTGTCTGTGATATCTATGATGGCAGAAGATCAGCGAAGAGAAATCAAAAGGCTCACCAAAAGGTTCAGAATCTCTTTCGATGGCCGCGTAAGCACGGAATCTTGGCCCTCAGTCCACAAGATACTCTTCAAGAACATACAGAAGTTGGGCGCCGAACAGTACGGAAATTACAAAGACATCAGGAAGACTAGATCTGCTGATGAGCCTTGGGGGGCCTACGCAATTCAGCGAGCCAATCGAATTGTTCAAGTCGCTAGGAGGTGTTATCAGGAAGACGTCAATGAAGCTGGTTGGAGGTTGGCGTTAGAGCCTGAAGTTTTCTCGCGCTTCAAAGTCGAAGTGGCCTGGTAAGTCTAATAATTGGTCGATAATCCATATTGCGCTGACGTGGTCTTGCTATCGGCAGCCCTATGTGTCGAGCTAGGCTATGGAGGTCTGAGATTGAAGTCGAGATCGAGAACGATAAAGGAGGTCATTCACTCCACGACCGTCGTATGCGACGAAGACCCTGCAAATGCGAACCCAATAGCCGTCAACATGATTTGTTAGTCCATAAAGTCAGTCAGGAACATTGGACCTAGTTGATCATATCTAGCAATGAGCTGTTCTCGGACCGTGCAGAGGAGGTCTTCATTCATGACCCGTTGGTCACGCTGCAATTGGCGAAACGAGATCGCCCAGACAGGGTATATGGCCTGAGGGGTACCAAGAATTTTGAGCGAGCGTTGTCCTCCGAGCGTAAATGCTCAGGCGACCGAGAAGAGACAGCAGTTGAGAAGGCCATAAGATGCAGCCCTTTCGAAATGTCTCAAGATCCGCTTTTATTTCCCTTTCTAGTTCTTGAAGCCAAATCCGAGAAGGGTGACGGATTTGCATCGATTGAGGCCCAAACGGCCTTCTCGATTCGGACTCTCTTGAAGCTTCAGGAGGACCTGCAAAATCAGTCGGATGTTCAATCCACATGGAGTGGTCCTATGGTATGGTTTCTGGCCAATAGAGGCGACTCGTGGCGAGTAGCGGCCAGCTTCGTCGATAAATCGCTTGAAGCATCTACTTACGTATGGTGTCCCCATAGCCCTCAATGTAATTATGAACCAAGCTTTTACTGATATGTCTTCAGCGTATAGTCGAACTTTGGAGCGGAAGATTGAATTCTCACGACGGGGCTCTTCAGCTCATCCTCATACTTGACCACGTATTCGACTGGGCAAGAGACGTATACAGGCCTGCGATCCTCCACCATCTCAAATCGTTATCAGTCGACGATCTCACCGATACTGGCAGTGTGAGCACCGATAGCAACATCTTCTCGATGGCAGATCCTGTGAGACTTTGGATGAACAGGGTCCAATCTGCTGATGCTTCTGGTAACATGAATTCAAATGAACCTAATGAAAGCATGGAAGTTATTCGGCCAATGCCGAGTCTAGATTCGACCAAGGGCGTCGTGCGCCATGCAAGCATCATAGACTCCGAGTTCCTGGCACTATACATCACTGGAGACAATGCTGGGACAATGTTCCATTCCCTCAGCAAAAAAGAGCATATCCAGCCATTTGCCCGCCGGATCTTGAGAGCGCTCCTGAACAAGAAGTCATTGATATTCACCGAGAGAACATTGAATGCGCTCGAGGACATGTGGACCGGAGGCGCGTCTCATCTGCAGAACCGTTCATCTGCAGAAACCGAATTTGTAGTTCGTATAATCCTCAGATCTTCACTCACTGACAGCTGGGAACAAGTCAGAGAGCTGTCCTACCTCGCCGTGGCGAAGGCTGATTTGGATGTTATCGTGAAATTTGCCGGGTGGGACGAGGTACCAGTCCCGGACTTCAAGGCAATGCGATGCGCCCAACAATCTGTCATCGACCGCGTCAGGAGAAGTCAGTCTATGTCACCTAAAGAGAATATCGAAGCCGCGGTTCAGCGCAGTGCCTTTTCCCTGGAGTTGGACAAGAAATGTAGTAATGGTAGCATGATTGAGTTGTTGACCGGCTCGTTACAATGGGTAAGGGAAGCGAAAAGAGATCAAACCAATGCCATAATACACGACATCTATGATAAGAACAAACGAGGCTTGCGTCCGGTCTCAGAACCTTTCATCCGCGAATCTAGCCGACTTGATGGGCCACCTTCAAGCAAAACTCCAATAAATATAAGTGCTGACCGCATCGACGTCTACCAGTCAAACCAGGAGCGGCTTTCGTGGTCGATCCTTGGGCTGCTCGCGATGTCAGAAGAGAATATGGATTTGTGGTTGTCGTTGGAGAATGCGTTCAACCAGTGATCTCCAAGGCACCTTCCGCTGACGTCTGCCTCTTCTTAACGTCGACTGTTCCAGTGATGCCAAGAGCAGAAGATGTGATGAATGCTCTTCACATGATTCTCGATACACTAACGGCGATCTACATTACTCTGAGGTACCCCAAACATCTGATGAAGAGAGAATTGAACTTGAGCCACACACATGGCTCGAAGCTGGAAGCTCTTCGTCGAAAAGAGATCCAGGATTGGATTGATCACTTATGCGAAGAATTTGATTGCAGCCCTCAAACTCTTGCCGAGAGAAGAGCAGGTTATTATCCTGTAAACTGGGAGCCTATAGGGGTTTACCAGTCAAGTTTCCATTTTCTGCAGCATTGAGGCGGCGTCTACTTTTGAATGTACTGGTGACCTACTAGCGGTCCATACTAGATTCTTCGTCAAGACGTCATCGAAAAGGCCTGGGAAGGTTTCACGCTTCGAGGCTTTCGTTCGCGCAATGGAAAGGGGGAGACCGCTAAGACCTACTGGAAGGCATGAGCGGTCCATGGCCAAACGACATGTTTCGATGTCAATACAGGGAAGGCTGGCTTCGAGGCCCGAGATCGAGCATAGTGTCTGTATGACGCTTCCAGTGGTCGCTGCTCCGCGATACTGGATGATCAGCTGGCGTGACATCGATTATACGGGGAGCCATCTCTTGACTGAACATACAGGTCTTCATCAATCTTCTGCTACTCCTCAAGAGACAACCTCGAGGATCTCGAATATAGTCTAGAGCATAGCCGATAGGATGCTTCGTCACAAGGAGGCAGCACTTGTGTAAGGTCGTTCGATTTGCCGGGAAGTTCTGGTATCCAACATCATAGGGTCAATTAAGATCGTCATGCGCTGATAGCGATATCTGCGAAAGAGAAGAGGGCTGCAATTCCCGCGAGATGTTTCTCGTTACATTGGGATTGGATTTACTGATGATCTTTAGACGTGCACAGAGTTGTGAGTGCAGGTAGGTAGGTAGGTAGTATTCATAGACGGATCCGGCCCTATAAGGGTCATGCCGCAGCTATCTAGGGGTACGGCTCAGGAGAGACCCCGCGTGGCTAACGAGAGACCCCCTAGCGATAGACCCCTTTATATAATTAGCTAACGCTTAGTTATTATAATTAATAAGTACCTATCTAATTAAACCTAGAAAATCCCTTACTTATAATATTAATATTATTCTTATTTTATAACTTTAATATTTAACTTATAACTATTAGAGCTATATCTTCTATCCCCTTTACTAGTTAGCTAATATAACCTTATTAGTAAATTAGGCTCCGCCTAGTAGCTAATTAAGCTATAATTAATTTTTTAATACTATTAAAAAGTAGTAGAGTAGTCCTTTTAACTTATTAATTATTATTAGAATATAACTACTCCCTTCTCTTATATTATATCCGCCTCTCTTTAACCTTATTCCTTTATTAATATTATTACTCTCCCCTTTATTATAACCGCGGCCTTAATAGGGTAGAACTTTAATAAAATTATAAGCTCCCTTAAGTATTAATATATTCCCGACTATTAAGGAGTATTTATATATAATAAATAACTTTACTTATATATAAGGTTATATAGTTAAGAAAGGGGGTAATAAGATTAATATATAAGGTAATATTTATAAGTAGTAGATCTTTTATAATATAGCTAGTAAATATAAAGATAAGGGTAAAAATATAAGTTAGCTTAAATACTAGTAGACCTTATAAGTATATTACTATTTATAATAAGTATATTTAATACTTAATAATAGGGTCTATTAGCTTACTCTTATTAATATAGTTTATAATTATATTATAATAGGTATAAATACCTACCCTATCTATAAAAAGCGGGAGCTTAATAATAATAATAAAGCTCTTATTATAAAAGAAACTAAACGGCGAATCTAATTATATAAAATAATAATAAAACTTTAAGTAAATAATTTAAATTACTTAATTAAGGTTAAGGATCTTTATAATATATAAAGGGGCGTTTAAAATAATAGACTTAATAGGCGTACTAAGATAGAAGCTCTCTTAAAGGAACTTTATATAAAGGACTATACTTAGTATACTAATATTAATAAGAATAACCCTAAAAAGAGGATCTAAGGTTTCCTTTAAATATCTTAATTATCTAAAGAGATATTAGAAGTATATTATTATATCTTCTTCCTAGATATTACCTATTATTCTAACTAGTATAATATATCTCTACTTATTATAACCTTTATAATATATACTAGTAAGACCTTTTATATAAGATTTACTCTTCTTAATAAAGAGACTTAAGACTTATTTAAATAGGCGCTTCTTAATTTTTAAGAACTCTTTAAAAGTAAGAAGATCTTTAGTTAATATACTATAAATCTAGTTATATTAATTAATAGTAATATAGTAATAAGTAATATAATCTATACTATCTTTCTTAATATATATTATATATAATACTTACGGGCCGGAAAGATATAGGATATCCTACGGGATATCCCACGTAGGATAGTATAAGACTATAGGATAGGATAGGTAAATTAGGTTCTAATCCCATATCTTTATAATAATATAGGACGGGGATAGGATAGGATTTTTTAGTAGGATAGGTTATTTATAGGACCTCTTTATAGGATAGGATATTTATAGGATATCTTATAATTACTAAGAGGAGCTTAGTATCTATAGAGAGGAGTATAAAAGGTTACGTTAAGTAAATATAATAACTAGAATAATAACTATAAACTTTTTCTAAAGTTAATATATAATTCTAGTTAATAAAAACTTCTACTATTAATTAAATAAACCTAGTCTATTCTTAGACCTTACTATCCCTTACTACTATTACTTATCCCTCCTATTCTACTTTATAATAATTATAAAGAGTAATAATAAGCTAGTTCTACTAGATAGTATTACTTAAACTTTAGTAGATAGTAACTACTAATCCTACCTCTACCTTTTTAATATCCCTATATTATTACTAGTAGACTCTTACTAACTATAAACTCGCCCTCTTAGTTATAAGAGTAAGTATTAATACTATTTTCTAAGATATATAAAAAGGGCTTATAGCCTACTTATTAGATTACCTTTATTATCCTTATCTCTATTATTAAAATAACTATTATTAAGATAACCTTCTTCTACCTATATATTATATAAAATACTATTAGCCCTTTTACCTAATTAGATATATTAAAGTTAGCTTCTAGATTAAGTCCTACCTATTTAAATAGATTCTACTAATTTTTAGTATAAAGGACTATTATTAAGGTATAGAAAGTAGGAGGTATATAATATTTATAGCTTATATAATACCTCTTTATTATAGAGAAGTATTACTTATATATAATAGCCCCCGTTATAATAGTAAGAATATCGCGCGCTATATAAGTAATTAATAGATATTAAGACTTTAAAGCCTTCTACTACTTAAGAATAGACCCTTATTTTAAATAAGTAAAAGGAGTTATAAGAATATTAAAAAATTAGTAATAATAATAATAATAACTAGAAACCTTATTATAGGCTTTATACTATTATAGCTAGTCTTTTATAATATTAATTAAATCCTCTAATAGAGCTTCTAAGATATTATTAAGGCTAAAACTAGTATGACACCTTATTAGTATAGCCCTCTAATCTTAGCTATTTACTTTATAATTTTAATAGTTCTAAAAGGTTCTTTTAAGCGCTTACTAATAGACTTCTACTTATAACTATTAACTAGTTTTAATAACCTAATTCCTACCCTTAAATATTATATCCTTATAGCTTAGATAAAGAAGGGCTACTTAGTTATAAAGAAATCTTAAACCTAATTATATCTAGTTATAATATATAGAAAGCTTCTAGTAAGCCGCTTTAAGGGCCCTAAGAAGCTTAACTTTCTATAAAATCTACTTACGCCTTAGATACTTAAATTCTATTTCTATATAATTACAGAGCCTATTATAAATAATAAAAATATTATATATTATAACCTCCTTCCCTCTACTTATTAATAATATAAATATATAAAAAGGCCTAATAAATTATATTAGGTATCTAACTTATAACTACTTATTATTAGTAAGCTTAAGGAAGCCTCTTAATTTTTTATTAAAATAGTATTCTAAATCTTTATAAAGTAGATATACTTATTCTAGTATATAAAAAGTTAAGTTCTAGCGCGTTTTAATATCCTAAAAAAGCTTAAGAGAGTATCTCTACTTATACCTCTCTTTAGTAATAAGTATACTATTATCTAGGATTATTATTATACTATCCTTTTATAACTACTCTTTTTATATATTAAAAAAGGGCTCCTTTTATTAAATATTTATATTAATAAAGATTATAGTCTTTTATACCTTTAATTAATTAATTAGAAGATAACTAGAATAATAACTAGAAAGATCTTACTTTAACTAGGGTTATTAATAGACCCTTCTTTACTACTTAAACTTTTTACTACTTATTATTATTAACCTAGTTCCTCTAAAATTCTTTATTAATTAGATTAATATAAACTTTTCTAAGTAGCTCTTTTAATACTAATTAGATAATATATATTATATATAAAATATATATTAGAGAATACTTAGGATTATCTTCTCTTTAATTAATAAAATTATTAAAAGGGCTTCTAGGAAGGGAGTTAATAAGTCTATTAGATAATAAAGTATTATTACTCGCGTTATTAATAATAAGGGTAAGAAGTTAATCTTTAATCTTATACTACTTAATAATTAGATTTATAACTATTATAAGTTATAGGCTATTATATTAACTTTTAAAATACTTAAAGCTTATAAGTTTCTTATATTATATTTAATTTTTATTAATAAAGAAAGTTATAATTACTATATATAATTAGTAATTAGAGGCTAACTAATAATTAAGTAATAGGAAGACTTTAATACTATTAATAGATAAGTCTAATAGAAGACCCTATTTAATCTCTTTAACCTTTATTATTAGGTAGTTCTTAATTATAAATACTAAGTCTATTTAAAGAGTAGGGTTAAAGTAGTAGAAGAGTTATAATATCTTAGGGTTATTAGTAATATTAAATAGTATACTTATAATTATAATTTAATATTAAAATTACTTAGGGAAGTCTTTATATATAAGTTTCCGCCTATTTAATATTAATCTTATATCCTTACCCTTATTCCTCTAGGGTAGATAGTAGTATATTAGTTCTACTTATTATTCTACTTATTAAAGCCTAGGAAAATATAATACTAATATACCTTATCTTAATAACTATTAATAATTAATATTTATTATAAAGTACTAAGACCTAATTTCTTAATATATCCTTTAAATAATAGGTAGATACCTATACTATTAATATTATAGCTTATAAAGGGGTAAATAATAACCTTATAATAATAGTAGTATATAAGCTATAAAGCTTTACTAGAGATAAGGGTATATTTATAAAAATATTCCTATCTCTTAGACTTCTTTATTTAACCCTAATAGATATTATAATAATTATAACTAGATTTTAATTTATTCTTAATAGCCTATACTATCTTTACCTACTAATCTAGCTACTTATCCTTCTACTTATATTAAAAGATATAGTAGGGTTTATTTTTACCCTTAGCTACTAGATTAGTAGTTAAAGTATTTATAGAAGTCTTAATTATAAAAGAGGGTAGAGTATTACTATTTAAAGAGAAGGATAATATAGTAAAGCTAATATTTTTAGTATACTATTAGATTTAAGAATTTAAATTAGGATTTATAAGCTCTTATTATATTATAGTATTTATATCTACTATTTTACCGCTAGTCTTAGTAATAATAAAGTATAATTTAATTAGAGGCTTAAAAGTAGTATAATTAGCTGCGCTTTAACCTTTCTAGTTATAATTCTAATTATTACCCTAGCTAGTTAAACGCTATAGTCCCCGCTCCTAGATTAATAGGTAGACTAAGTTTTTAGTATATTTTATAGCTAATATTAATCTCCTAAAATCCCTTATACTCTTTCTCTCCTCTATATTTAGTATATAATATATTCCCTATATTTTCTATTAATAGCCGTACTACTATTTTTAATTAAATATCTACTAGTAGTATATCTATAAAACTTAATAGTATAATCTCTAATATTAAATATCTATTAAATGATTTACTTAATCTACTACTAAATAGGTAAACCCTATTAAAACGTTAGTAACCTTAGAAGATAATAGGTAGTAAGAAAGCTATTAGAAGAAGGGTAAGGGGGAAGTAAAGGAGATAGCTAATTATAATATAGTAATAGAAACCTAGATATATATTAGGAATATAAATAGGATTAATTATAACTAATATAGTATTATAATATAGGTATTACTAGAAATTTATTATTTATAAAAAATAATAGACCTAATAATACCGCATTTATTATTTAGTCGTCTAGTAAGAGAAGTTATTATAAACCTTCTATAGAAGGCTATATATTTAATATAAATATAAGCCTCTACTTTAAGTATACTTTAAGAAGTTATAAAGGCTAAGGTTATTAATAATCTTAGTAGTATTTTATATTATATTATAGACTCTTAATATAATAGATACTAATAAATTATTAGTAACCTAATTATATATATTCTATATAAAGAGAGTTACTATATAAGTAAAGGATATAGACTTATTTAGAAAGCTACGGAATAATATAAGTCTTTAGATAGTATAAAGTATAACTTCTTTAAATAGTATTTATATTATATTATAATTACCTTTTATTATTTTAAGTACTACTAATAACTAGAATAATAACTATAAATCTAAAAATTATAAGCGCGGAACTTATCTATAATTATTAATAATAATAATAAGAAGACTAATTATAGGGACTTTAAAGAATATATTAAAGAGAAGAAGATAGATCTTAAAGAATATATTATAAAGAAAAAAAATAAAGGGGTATAAGAGTATAACTAAATTTAGTACTTAGAGGTCTATTATTAGTATAAAGACTAACTCGGAAAAGGTTAAAGATAAATCCTATTACTAAATTATAGTAATAAACTATTAATTAAAAGTATAATATAAGGAGAATCTTTAATTTATTATATCTATAAATCGTAGCTATTTATATAGGGAAATAGGCTATATCCTATAGTAGGAGGTATAATCTATTAATAGAAGGCGTAAGGTAGCTAAACTCCTAAGGCACCTATTTGAAACCCTAAATAATTAGAAGATATACCTATATAGTATTAGCTATATCTATATTAGGCTTAAAACTATTAGCTACTAGATTATAATTATTAGGCTATTATAAAGCGGGTCTAGGGAGATTAATTAAGCGCGTATTATTTATAATACTAAAATACTAGTCTTAAAGATAGCTAGCTATATTACGCTAAATAGCCTTTTCTCTATAACTAAAGTATATATACGGCGGAGGGAGGGGCTTATTATAAATCTAACTATTCTACCTAGGTTAATAATATATATAGAGATAACTAGAATAATAACTAGAATTATAGAATTAATATACCTTAATAAGTAGTAGACGTAAGCTACTAGTATAATAGTTAGGGTAATATCCTAGGTTTAAGTATTAATCTAGGTGATTTAACTTATATAATAAGCTATATATTAACTTACGCTAGACTAGCTAAGTATAAATAAATAAACTTATTTTAAAGTTTATTATATATTCCTATTATAATTAGCTAGACTTTTATAAGATCTACTAATTTATAGGCTAATACTAAGTAATATTATATCTCTTTTAATTATAAAGCGCGTCTCGCTTACGCGTAGCTTAGAAAATTAGATCTTTATAATTAGTATATTATTTAGAGAGGGAGTTAACTATATATAAATTACCTAACTTAGCCTCTTTATTATTAATATCTTCTTATACTAAGTCCCTACTATTATTATTAGTATAAATAATAGTACACGTAGTAAGCTATATATTATAACGCTTCGCTACTACTTTAATATAAATTCTAGTAGTAATCCTTTAAGAATATTAGATAATTAGAATAATAATTATAATTAGGAGAATCTTACCTTTAATTTATAATAAATTATTAAAGATAAGCGAGCTATCCTTCCCTTTCTTATATAGACTTATTATAATAAAGTAAGGACTTCTTATACTTCTTAATAGTATAGTTAATAGCTATAATATTAGCTTTCTTTACTAATTCTACTACCTTTTTACCTAATATAAAAGACTTTATATATATTCGTAAATACTTCATATATATATTCTTACTTAATTCTTTAACTACTTTATACTTTACCTAAAGACCTAGGTAGTAACCCCTTATACTATATATTAAGCCTTATATAGTACTAGTATTATTACTATTATAGGTATTAAGGCGCTAGAGGAGGGTTTTATTAGAGTCTTCTTCTTTATCTTTAATATTTATAGTAGTTAGTAGGATATTATATAAGTTTTAAAAGAGCCTTTATACTATAATCTATTAAATTAAACTCTACTACCTACTCTACCTTTACTACCTTTCATTTACCTTCTTATATTATTAATTCTAGCTACTATTATAGTTATTAATAATAAGATATATATACCGCGTACTATTATATTATAAACTATTAATACTTAAATAGATTTTAATAATATATAGAGGAAGTATTAGGTAGAGACGGGAATTAAGGGATTTATTTTAATTATAAAATATACTAGTCCCGATTAGGTTATAATAGCCCTACCGCTTATTCTTAGTATTAGTACCTAGCGCTAGTAGTAAATAATATAAATATTAATTCTTTAAGTAATTATAATTATTATTAATTATAGATTTTCCTAATAATATATTATATACTATTATTAATAGAGGCGTATCTCTATACGCTTAAATAGTATTAAATAGAGAGGTATTATATATAATAGTAGAATATTAAGTTCCTAGCCCTATAATACTAGTAGAGGCCTCCCGCCGCTAGTAGTAAATCTCTATAAATAATAATTCTATAGATATTCTAATTATAATAATAACTATATTATATTATAGGATTCTATAATAATATAATATATAATAATACTAAATATATAGATTAATTATAATCTTCTCTAGTATTAATTAGAGGAGTATAATAAATAATAGAGTAGTTTTAAATAGAAAATAGTAAGAAATCTAAGTATTTACTTAAAATAATAATAGCTAAGGATATCTTATTTAAAAGACCTAACTATCTAACTTATAACCTCCTCTAGTATTATATATACACGACTCTAGAACTCTAGGAGTATATTAATCTTATATTATATATACTATATCCTTATTATATAGTTATTTATTTTATTTTATAATAATTTAAGTTTATCTACCCTTTTATAATTAATAGTATAGCTTAAATTAATAAGATAGTATTTATATATTTCTAATCTTATTAGATATAATTAATTACTTCTAATAAAGGTATTTAATTTATAATAGCTAATATAGTAATATAGAAAGCTTATAAGACTATAAGTAGTAAAGATAGTAAGAAGGCTATAAGTCTTAAGTCTAGTACTACTAAAAGTCTTCTAGGTTTAAGTACTTAGAAGAAGCCTAAATAGAAGTATAGTAGTATATCTTTATAGCTATTATTCTACTTATTACTCCTAGCTAATAAAATATATAAGCTGTCGCTCTTTATAAGATCCGCCGCTACTAGAAAACTTTTAATCTCCTTATTCTAAAACTCCCTTTTTATAAACTTATTTATAAGATCACCCTTAATTTATATACTAGTACTAGATTCTAGACTAAGGTACTAGAGGGCTTATAAGAAGCTTTAAAAGTATTCTTAATAAATATATTAGAAAGTAAGTTATCTATTTATTTCTAATATAACTAATACTAATAATTATAGTAGTATTAAACCTATATACTATATACGCGAAGCGTATTATATTAATACTAAGGGATATTTAGTTATATATATAGATTATAAACCCTTATAATTATAGAGTATTTACTCTAATATAATTTATAAGGCCTAAACTTCCTAATAATTAGTATACTATAAAATTATAATATTCTCTATATATAATAGCTTAATAATTAATATAATAATTATAATAGTATTATTTCTAGTTATTATTCTAGTTATTATATTTACTTAATATAACTCTCTATTCTCTTTATATAGATACTAAGCTCCTCTTAGTAATTATAAGATATCCTATAAATATCCTATCCTAAAAGAAGGTCTTATAAATATCCTATCCTATAAGATTATCCCACGAAAACCTATACTATCCTAGAACGGGATAGGACTAAAATAGCTAATCCTATACTATAGTACGGTATAGTAGGCGAGACTAATATCCTATACTATCCTATATCTTTCCGGCTAGTAATAGTACTAATAGTATATATAAAAGAATATTAATAGTAGGATAGATAAGGTTTTTATTAGAGATCCTAATAGAGTTAAAATCTAGCGTAAAGAATTTAAGAAAATACTTAATACTTCTATTAAAGGGGAGTTTAATTAATTAAATTTATACTCGTGTCTACTAAACTATAGAGGTAATTACGGGCTTCTATAAACGATACTTTACGTAAGGGAAACCGTATATACCGGATAAAAACCCTTACGGTTTTTTAACTTAGTATCCTTCGTCTTTATTTACCTGCGTACTATATCTATAATAAGTATAAATGGAGTAACGTGTATATATAAAGCTGCGACGTACTATAATACCTAGCCCGATAGCTAGGTAGTAAGGGAGGGAGGAAGAAGGAGGGGGGTAAGAGCGCTAAACATGCTCGATACGCGAGATATACTAGACCCGAGGGGTATATAGCTATACTACCGCTAGTAAGAACTAGGGTAGTAAGCCTATCCGCATTAGCCATTATAATATAGCTTAGGGGCCCTTACCGACCGACGTTAATATAGCTCGGAGGTCGCTCGTACCCGCCCTATTAATAAGGAGTTGCCGTTAACTAGTATAGTCTAGGTAACCTATAACGATATATTTTATATCCTGTCTCTTATACCCGCATCCGTAGCTAGGTAACGAGAAGCCTAGGACCCTAGCCTTATATAGGAAATCTATAAGTCTAATTCTCGCTATACGGGCTTAGGTAAGCACCGAGCTCTCGGCTTTCAGGAGCTTGCTATAGAGGCTGAGGCGGTTATCCTATAGACCTCTAACCTAGGAGACGCTAGGGGGGTTATATTTATTAAACCTCGCCTTATAGTCGTCTTATATTCTAACCCGCCGCCCGGTTAACTAGCGGCGTATCTTATCCTTAATCTTCTCCTTATAACGGCTACTATCGCTTCGCTCGAGTTCCTTCTAGTTATTAAGGCCGAGGGACCGGAGCGCCTACTCCCCTTTCTCCTTAGCGGCTGTATTAGTAGCTGCTAGCCTTCTACCTCTCTTCAGTCGTAGTTTCCTCCTGATACGGGCGTTCCTAATCCTTATTACTAGGTGTATTCCTTATTAAGCATAGTGCCGGAGGACCGCGCTATTAAGGGTTATCTATATAGGCGTAATATATACTTCTACCTCGAGGACTCGTATTAGCGTAGCTTTATAGGCCCCTAGAATCCTCCGCAGGCAGTTATTCTAGATGACCTCGAGCTTTTATACATATATTTTCTTCGCGTCGCGAAGACCTCCTAGTATATACTACGCAGATACGGCGTATATTATCGCCGGCCTAACGACCGTACTATATACCTACCTAGCTCGGCTTAGTATAGTACCCTACGTCGAAGCCGCGGTTATTAATAGCGCTAACCCTTAGTTAGCTATCTTTACCTAGACTCTTTTAATATAGGGGCCCTAGCGGAGCTTCCCATCGATATAGAGGCCTAGGACCCGAATTTCCGCCTTAGGTCTAGTGACTACCGAGCCTAAGTTAACTACTACCTGTATATTAAATCGGCGTAGTCGCCGCGAAAGATAGATTAGCTTATACTTCTACGGGGTAAAGTTAGCCCTATATATATTCGCCTATTCCAGGCATAGCTAGTAAGCGCGTTTTAAGGTCCTATAGTTTAACTCTATAGTATTACCGTACGCTAGGAGGTAGATATCGTCGATAAACCTACCTACTTAGAGCCGAAGGTTAGTCCTAGAATAAGCCTTAATAAGGGGGGTATTAAAGAATAGAAATAGTATAGGCGAGATCGGTAATCCCTGCGGTATACCTATCTCTACCTGCTTTACTACGCTCGCCCTAGTACCTAACGTTAAGGATGTAAACCTATTTATAAAGAAGCTCCCCGTCTAATTAATAATTCGCGCGGGCACTCCCTTCTTCCTAAGGTTATAGAGGAGCCTCTAATGCGAGACGTTATTAAAGGCTCCCGCGATATCTAATAATAGTAGGCTAGCTATATTATTCTTCTTATAGTCCTAGACTATATAGATAGCGTCGATAATAGTCTCGAGCGCTATCTCGCAAGACCGTTTTCTTCTAGCCCCTATTTACTCTAGGGGCAAGAGGCTATAGTCTTTAGTATAGTCGCTTAGTCTCCCCGTAACTACTATCTTAAGGGCCTTTCCGAGCGTATTTAATAGCGCTATTAGTTGATACGACTTCGGTTCCGCGTAATTCTCCTTCTTCGGCTTCCGGAGGATTATTATATTAGCCCTTTTAAACTCTTTTAGGTGGTATCCTAAATAGAAACACGCATTAAACAGGTAGGTAATCTTGCCTAGGAGTCCCCTAGAGATTATACGAATGAACCTGTTTAGTATACTATCTAGGCCCGGCGCCTTATCCTAGGCCGGGCGATAGATAGCCTTACGTACCTTATACTCTATAATCTCGTTATTACTATAGATTAGATCTAGGTAGACTACCTCTATAATATCTTCTAGATCCGCTTAAGGGGGTAGAGGGAAGAAGGTCTTACGGAGCGTGGATACCTTCTTATTAAACGTTCTAGCCTGTCTACTATCCCTTATACTTAATAGGGGGAACCTAGGTAGCGGCCGTAGCCGTATACTATCATTTTATACCTACTTAGCTAGACTCTATATACCCTTTAGTAACTCCGCCGCCTTATATACTCCCTCTCGGAAGTACTAGGTCTTTGCTCTAGTAATAGCCTTGTCCCTCTCCTTCCTTATTCGGCGCTAGGCCTCTTCTATTAGCGCGCTGCGGTCCTTCCGAAAGCTTCTTATAACGGCTAGTACCCGGCGGGTAGTCCGCGCGCATTCTAGGTTCTAGAATAATTTAGCCCGCCCGCCTAGTTTCGCCTATAGGATAGCCTGTTCGATGATCTCTTTATACCCCTAGAGTATTTATTCCAGGTAGTTATTAACCTCCGCTACTATTCGTAGGGGTCTTATATAGAGAGCTACGTCTAGGGCTTAGGCACCCTTCTCTATTTCCTTAGGGTTAGCCGTCTTCTATAACCGCCGTTTTACTTCTAGCTAGTCTGGCGCCTATATATCTAATATTATAAGGATTAGTAGATAGTTAGACCTATATTATAATTCCGGGGCAACCTTATATTCTATAGTCGCGTTTAATAGGAGCGGTGTCGCGAATATTAGGTTAATAGCGCTCTCCTAACCGCGCGCCCGCTATATAACTAATCCCTCCGGTAGGAGAAGCTCTATTCCCCGTCCTAATATAAGCTCGGCTAGTTTATCTACCTCTAAGTAGTATAAGAACCTCCTAGGGTTATTCTAACTTAGGTAGTAGAGGTTAAAATCCCTAAGGAGGATAAGCTCCCCGGTATTACTAAGCTCCTTTATATTAGGGATATATAAAGGATTATCGTCTATAACTAATAATAGGCTTAGGTTATAGGCGCTATAAACCCGAATAGCCCCTCTACCTATTTATAGAGTTAAGACCGTTATGTCGCGTAATATATAGCTAACCTCCTATATTTCTATATCGAGTCTCTTATTAATATAGAAGCATGTACGTGTATCCCTCCCAGCCCTATACCCCAGGTGGAAGGTACTAGAGCTCGGGTTATAAGAGGACTCATTCCTATTATTATAGCACGGTTCCTAGATTACTAGGATATTAATATCCTGTACCCGCTTATCCGCTAATAGGGCGGTTATTATACTAAGTTCATTTCGGATATTATACTATAAGATCTTTAGGCTTAGTATCTTAGATATCCGCTTAGAGTTATACGTTTAGGTCTACTTCCATTTCTATTATACTACCGTTCTAGTATCTTAGCGCGTTCGATATACTAGATATATTCGGCACGTCTAGTAGGCTCGACGTGCCTAAGGATGCGTTTAATATACTAGATATGTTTAGTTTACTAGGTATACTCGATGTCCTAGATATGCTCGATGCGTTTAATATACTAGATATACTTAGCTTACTAAGACTCCCGAGCGGGTTCTCGCTATTTAAACCATTTATAAGCATATTAATATCCCTTACTATAATCGAGCGGGCTATAATCTCTAGAGTAGTCTACCCTAGCTTAGTCGCGGCGAACCTCGGCGAAGCGAATATCGGCGGCCTCCCTACCCTTAACCTAGGGGTAACCCTAGGTCCCTAACTTCCGCTCGGGGTCCTACTACTTAATAATGAGTCGGTTACCGCCTTCCTCTTCCTAGGCCCGACTATAGTAAAGCCTTCGGCGTCTACCGTCGTCTACTTTATTATTTCTCGTTATATACCGTATAACGGTACTTTTATAATAATCTTCTATAAAGCCCGATGCTTCTCCTTTATCCATATCTAATATCCCTTCTCCTAGGCGGAGTATCTAGGCTTCTTACACGCTGTATAGTGCCTCTACGTGCCGTGTTCCTTGTCGTTATAACTCCTTATATCGTGCTCCTTCCTATAGTCTATACAGGACGTCCTGTTAGAGCATCCACGCGCTATATAGCTATACCCCTAGCAGTTAAAGTATTAGAGCATACGAGCCTTCGGCTCGTACCTCTTAACCGTCTTCAGCTCCTTGGCTTCTACTAGCCCCTACCTTACTAAGGCATCTACCGACTTAGGTATAGCCACGAAGACTATAAGAGACGAATATAGTTTTATTAGCTAATAGGACCTAATTAGCTAGCGGGTTAAAACTACCTTAAGGTTATTATATAGGACCTCGTTATCCCGCTCGATCCTCTCCTTTACGGCGCCCTAGTCCTTAGTATTAAAGACCGAGGCTTTTATACCGTATACTATTACCCTGAATAACTTCCTTATTATTATAACTAAGTGCTACGTCTTTTTAACCCATCTTAGGTTCTTCTTAAAGCGTTCCCTATCCTTTATACGGGCTATCTCTAGCTATATATCCCCGCTTTTTAACCTCCTTAAAGTAATAATCTTCGAAGTGTCTAGGTATTTAAGTGATTAGAAAGCTATAATAATCCTCTCGCTCGTTATATCCTTCGTAGAGTCTCTCTCCGTACTATCTATTAGCGTAATAAGAAGCTGCGTCGTGCGGCGTATATCTGCCTAGCTTTATAGGTAGGGGTTCTAGCTACTTACGGTTCGCGTCGTTAGTATTAACGCTACCTAGCTCTATAGCCCGGTATAGGAGGGGGATCTCAATCGTATATACGCGTTAGGCACGTGAGATATACTCGATATATTCGATATACTAGAGAGGTTATATAGGCCTCGCGCGTTATATTTCTACTCTTCCTTAAGGTACTTATTATCCTACTAGATCCCTCTTAATATAGCCTTAATTTAGTTAAGGCCGGCCTTTCTTATCGCCTATTATAACGCGTTAATATCCTTATATAGTATATCTTATATCGCCGTAATTATTCTAAACGCGACTACTAACTATCCGCCCGCTACTATAGAAGGATAGGTATCCTTCTTCCTGTCTCTTCCCCGCGTATTACCTCTATTATAGTATGCCTAAAATGCTTATTCCTACGTTACTAGTTATTATTAAATTACTAGGAAACTACTACGCGTTCCCTTACGTCCTCCTCTAATACCGCTACTACCACCCCTATTACTAGTACTACTGCCGCTGTAGTAGCTATTATTAGGGTCCCTAGGACCGTCGTTTATCTATCCGCGTTTCTTAAACGCTTCGTCGCTCTGTAAGCTCGCCGCCGTTAATTTCCGTCTTAAATCCATCCTCTATTAAGGGGAGTTTATTAAGGCTAATAATACCCTTATAATAATAGAAGACGCGTACTAGTTAGAGCCTCTCTATAACTATATTTACTAGATATACTTAGAAGGGAGTAAGAAACTAGTAATTATAAACTTCTAAATTAACCGCGTAATATATTTTAGTAAAAAGGTAATATTAATAAGTAAGAGTACTTATTAAAAGCTTAAGAGATAACTTTATATATATACTAATAATATCTAGGTTATTATTAATAAGTTATAAGATCTAGTTATATAGAAGTATTATAAGATTATTAATAAATAAGAGATAAGTAAAGTTTAACTCCCTCCTAAATAATATATCCCTTTATATAGATATCTAATTAGATTTATTAGTCCTAAGGCTATTAGTCTTATATATAAATAGTATAAAAGAATTATTAGTTTATAAGGCTACCTACCTTATTATACTAAAGTTTTTAGTAATATTATAAGCCTATTATATATATATAAGTAGTAAGAAGCTTTATATAATATTTATAACCTATTATAACTAGAGTACTATTACCCCTAATAGAAGCTAGATCCCTTAGTTCCTAATAATATTAAGGTTCTAGAATATTAACTTTTATAAGAACTAAGGGTTATTAAGCGGAAATAATATAAAATTAAGTAAGGTATTAATAGTTATAATATATCTACTTAACGCGAGCTATTAAACTTTAAGATTACTACCTATTAATAGTAATTAGAGTATAATAAGAGGTAAAGAGTACTAGTTAAAGAGTATTAATAAGATACTAAAGAAAATATAATTAATAAGAGAGCTAATAAGAGAGCTAAGGCTAATATAAATAGGATTAATTATCTCTTATAAATAAACTAGGTATAAGTAAGGGAAAGGAATATAATAATTATAATTAGGAGTATAATAGGTAATATATCTATACCTATTACTAAGTATATATATAATTAGGGCCAGCGATAAGAGGCTATAATATAAGGAAGGGGAAGAGGTAGAGGTAGAGGGAGGGATAGAGTAATAGGTAATATTAATATACTACTAAATCTATTATAAGGAGTTATTAGGAGTATTAATTTTTTAAGGTTATTTTAATAATTAATTATATCTATAGATTACGCGCCTAGTAAGTCTATAATAGCTTAACTCCTTTAGAAATAATATAAAACTTATTAATAAGGATCTTGTATCCTTATTTTATACTACTAGTTTAATTTAAGCTCTTTAATTTATTCTCTTTATTTATTATTTTATATAAAAATTATATCTCTACTTTTAATAATAAGGTTAATATATTATTAAATTAGATATACTACTATTATCTACTATATTAATACTACCTCTAAGTAAGGTAAGGATAGTATAATTTATATAATTATTATTATAGACCTTCCCTAAGAATACTATTTAATAGAGAATAGTATTATTCTCTATTAGGGGCTATTTAAATCTTATAATTTAATTAAAACCTTATAGATTAATTAAATTAATTATAAAATTAATATAAGTATAGAGTTATATTTATATATATAAGTCTAATATTTTATAGTAATAAGTATCTTTAATTCTAGAATTTATATCTACTTATTATTATATTATACTACTATATAACTTAACTCCTTAATATCCTTTAAAAATTTTACTTTATATTTTAGAATAGTTATATATTACTTATATATAAATATTAATATATATTTACCTTCTAAATCTATATACTAGTAAAATATAAATAGGAAAGATAGTAAAAAGATAAACCTAGTATAAAAAATATTAATTAATAAGGGTTTTTTATAAAAAAAAAATTTAATTTAAATATATCTATTATATTTACTCTAATAGTACTTACTTATATCCTCTTATAATAGGCCCTTAATATCTACCTTAATCTTTTATTATAATATAGTATATACGCGAATATTTTCTTTATAATAAATATCTAAGAATAGAAGGGGTAAAACTAACTATTATACTATTAAGCTAGGGAGGTTATAAGAGTACTAGCTTCCTTAATACTAATTTACCTCTTTATTTTAATACTTATCCTACTATCTTCTTAAGTAAAAAGGGTTAGGGGTTTAAGTCCTACCTTAGACTAGTAATAGTAAGGAAATTAATAATAATAATAATAATAATAATTATATATAGAGTAAGTATAGTAGATATATTAATTAATACCTCTATTACTACGTAGATCTATATATATTACGTGTCTATTACGTATATTATTTAAGGGGTCTTTTTAAGGGGTCTCTTATTAGCTACGCGGGGTCTCTCCTAAGCTATACCCCTATCTAGTAGGGTTTCTAAGCCTAATAGGTTCTAGAGTAGCTAATCTATAGGCTATAAGTCCGGCTCTAGCATCCCCTTAAATACGCCTACGGGTCTAGTAAATTATATATAGGATATATTATTATCCTTAAAAGTCCCCTAAAAGTCCTAGTCCTATCGCCCTATCCCTCTATCCCCGTCCCTTAGTCCGTGATTAGGGGTGGTAGGACGTTCCCTCGCTATTATTATTACTATTATACTTATACCTACTTATACCTAAGATCTTAGTCGTTTATAAGTAGTTATAAGGGCCCTTCTAGGCCTAATAGTAAATCCGTACCCCTTATTTAGGGAGTCTCGTTATCTAAGTACCTTAAGTCTTCGGTCTCTATATTACTAGAGGGGTCGATAAATATATTATTAGCTAGATCTCCCTTATAAGAGGTAGCTACTACCCTAAATTATAAGAGAAGGCCTATATTTATAATAAATTTAGCTACTTTAGCGGCTAGTATAGGCTTTAAGAGAATTTTCTATATATCCCTTTCTAGTCTATTAACCTATATTTACTCCCTAAGCTTAGTTAATTCTAGGTAGCTTAGTAGTATATACTATATAGTCTACTTAGCTAATCTATAGCTATAAGCCGCTAAGGGTTCCTTTCTAATCTAGTAGAGGTAGTTATTAAGGCCGATCTTACTAGTATAGAGTTAAATAAGCGCTAAGTAGAGGGTATAGGACTAGCCGTTAAATTTAGCTAATACCTACTTCGAGGGCTTCACTTAAAGCTAGAAGCTAACCCTTCTAGTATTACCTTTAGCCTATAACTACTCCTACGCGGTGTTAGCCCGCCTTAGGATAAGTATCTTCGCCGCTAAGACTAACCCTTTTAGGTCGGGAGGGATATAGGCCTTAAGGCTAATACTATTTATACTCTACCCTATAGCTTCCTTTACTACGAGGTCGGTAGCTTTATTTCCAGGGACTCCAGTGTAAGCGGGAATCTAGTGGATTTTAATCCGGCGGTCTAGGAGCCTAAGGTATTTAATAATGCGGGCTAGCATATACTATCTAGACTAGCTCTAGGGTTTATAGATAGACCTAATAGCTACTTAATTATCAGTAAAGATTACCACCGGCCCTTAGCCATCATCCCTTACGACGATGTCTAGAGCTATGATGATGCCGTAGAGTTCCCCGAAGTAGATGGTGAACTCCGTGACAGGGCTAAGGTACGCCTTAAGGCATTAGGTAAGTATCGGGGCTTCTCCGAACCCTAGGTAGAACATCGTGACCGCTGAAGCACCGATCTCGTTGTTAATCCCACTACCATCGGTGAGTTGTGAGTGCAGGACTATAAGCTGCGGAGCGAGGACTGGCAAGAGCCAAGGTAAACAGGGCTGAGCTAGTATCGAAATGGTTAGCTCTCAACGCATCGACTTTGCACTCACTACAACATAGACCGTGACAAGCTCTTAGCTACTTTGGCATCCAACCGTCTCTTCTTTCAATGCGTAACGTAGTCCAAATCACTATACTTCCTTCGTTTATCCTCTAGGATTCCACCTGCATGTTACCGATGTTTGCGCATCAATATTGTCGGTCCGGAGACCCCTTTAGAATACGGCTTTTCTATGATACAGCGACAATGCGGCTACCCATCGTAACGCGGTATAATGCATCGAAGTTGCGTCAGCTATGCGGACCTGCCAGTCTATATGCCCTGCACTGAGGCATAGGCAAGTTACGCTTAGCTTGTTCAAAGAGACCGTTTGTGTTCGTCAGAGCTATTCATTGCAGCTACCGGAACGGCCCATCATTGGGAAACAGGGTTATGGAGGATACATTAACGCGAACTCGGTATCTACGATGCGGTGACAGGTATAGCCTGCTTGCATCTATGTCTTCGGGTATTGCTAGGATTTCCCATCATTAATATTGTCTAGAGACTTAGCGAGGTGGCCGAAGAGGCAGCACGTTCGAATCTCAGTATTATCATCTCTATGGTAGCGACAAGGGATATAGTCTTTGATGAGGCAGATGTACGAACCCACTGTCAAAGACTCATGATCGGATGACTCAGCACTTTCCACAAAGCCTTTCAGCAAAGACAGCATAACAAGCATGTACGCTAGCTTTCCAATGACACGGATTGCTACATGGGTTGCGGCAGCCATTGTAAGTCACCAACCGTACCTGCGAGATGCCCGATGCCGGTACTACACGTCGAAGAGACTTCTGCTGCAAGTCAGAGGGACCCCCATCGATTCGATTGGCCTTGGGGAAAGTGAATTACGTGCAGCTTAACATCCCTTATCTGCGTTGTAAGCCGGCGAAAACGCTTCCGAGCGCGACTCCGTAGGTCGTGGCGTGAGTGACATCAACTGTTGTGATACAGGATTTATCTACATTGGGCACTCGGCATCAACAGTATGTGTTTGCTGGTGATACGTTGGTTTATTTCTCAATCTCAGGATGGGCCTATACGCAATGAGTCCCGGGCTTCGGTCTCTTGAAGGTAAATTTTCAATATGTATGACGCCAGCGTTGTGGCCGTGATATGGACAAGGACATGATGATTGATTGATTGTCTGGAAGTGAAGGGACGTAGATTTTTCCATGATGCCAAGCCACTAATATAAATGTGACGTCCGTGTTTAACACATCACTTGTTTCGTACTTCACCATACGAAGAGATTTTTCAATCTTCTCATCATTTGGCTCAAACCCATCAATGGTATGGACCGCTCCAATAACCAAAGCAGGGCCTGGACTCGTGGCAGTGGTGCTGGGGGGCGTGGATACAGGAGGGCTAGAGCAAGTGGGAGAGGCCGAGGAGGACGTGATGACAAAGGAGGCTCTCGTGAAAGACCCGATGAAACGCCTGAGCAGCATCAAGCGAAGGAAGAGTACCGCTCGTGGAAGAGACTGATCAAGCGTGCGCCTGAATCTGGGGATACTACGACAATCAAAGCGCTGTGGACCGGAGCCCTTGAGATCCTGAATGGGGACGATCGGGACTGTAAGCAGATGCTCCCGCGCGACCTTGACGACCAGGAAAATTATGGACGTGATCACATGCAAGCACTTTTGGGCATGGTGGTACGAGCACAGGGACACAGCACATTCGTTGGACTGGCCCAACCATTCGTCTCAGTCATTACACATCCAGCATTGTTGGACTGCCTGTCTGTCGATACATCAGTTGGCGGCTTGTACAATTACTTCAGTGGCAGCAATGGTTCACGAGCAATTCCATTCTTCCAGCGTCTCAGCACAGCACTTCTCGAGCAGTACAAAGTGTCGAAAAGTCATAGCTCGACCGTGGAACTGGAAACGACACTTACATCGATGTCTACCGCCATGCGAGAACTGCTTAGAAGAGAGCAACGGGCGATGTTTCACGACGACCTGCTAGACCTTGTGTCAGCCATGGAGAACGTTGTTACAACGATTAGCCTTGACCCGAACTCTGTGGCTTTCCACATAGTGAAAAATAACCTCGAAGAGCTTCGTGGAATGATCGTCCGGGCTCGTGGACTGCTTCAACATGAGGAAGAACCACAGGTCGAACAAGTCTCCACGGGGGTGGTCGCCTCCACTTACCCACGATACCAAGTCATACCTTCGGATCGCCACGACAATGATAGAGTCGACATTGCAAAGATCAAGATAATCCCGACTGAAGACGAAATCCGAAGTGATTGCCCCACGTTCCTGCCATCCACGGACTTAAACCAGCCTCACTTCCTCACCGATGGTGTAGAGCGCCACCTGGACACCCAGTTTCGACTCCTGCGACATGATGTGTTTGGCGAAATGAGTGATGTCCTCGGTGGGGCCATAGTCGCCGTTGAGAATGATCCAGCTGTTCTTGAGAACCCCAAGTTCAAACTCGGGAACGTACGTGCTTACTCGTATCCAAAAGCGCGGGTCACCTATATATCTTGCGACAAGAAAAGAGGCTTGGAAGCTCAATTATCCTTCCTTCAACCCTTTGGTGCTCGCAAGAAGTCGCCGGCCGAGAGGCGCAAGTGGTGGGAGGCGTCCAAGCGCTTAGAGGAAGGCATTCTACTCTGTTTCCTCTTCCAGTACGAAACGAGGTGCTCATGTATCTTCTTCATCGTCACACAGAAGGATACTGACCCAAGACATGACTACGGTCTTACCTCCGACGCCAATCAAGCTACCATCACGGCAAGTCTCGCTTCACCTAGTCAGACCGATTTTGATTTACTGATGCATTCGAGCTGCCACAATTCTCCTGGTATTTTGATGGAATTTCCAGGCATCATACTTGCTACCTTCTCGCCGATCCTTGAGAGTATACAACGCATGCAGCGCTCAAGCCGATTGCCGTTTCGCCAGTGGATTTTACCTGACCGGCTTTCCGAACATGAAGGAGCGTCAAACGATCTGGAAATACCACCACCGTTGTACGCTCGCGGCGTAGGCTTCAAGTTTTCAATGAAGCCCATATTGAAAGATCCGAATGGCGAGTTCTTTGTTCAGGCGAGGACTCTCATCAACAGCGATGGAACGGTTGATGAATTACAAGAACTGACCTCGCTTGACCGTGGACAATGCTATGCATTACTTGCAGCCCTCACCCACGAATGCGCATTGATCCAAGGGCCTCCGGGAACTGGAAAGTCCTATCTTGGTGTGAAACTCATGCAAGTCCTCATTGCCAGCAAGGCGAAAGCAGACCTGGGACCTATCGTCGTAGTGTAAGTATTTGCACTTATACAGCACAGAATTTACACTGACAAAGCTTTCAGCTGCTACACGAACCACGCCCTGGATCAATTCTTGGAACATCTCATCCAGATTGGCATCGATCGCGTTATTCGAATTGGCGGGCAGAGTCAGTCAACGGTACTTGAAGGAAAGAACCTACGAGTAATCTCCAAGGGCGAGTCTAGGACCAGGAGTGAGGGCTATCAGCTAGCGGTGACCTATGAAGCACTTGAGGAACACCAGAAAGCCATCAAAAAACTCCTGGGAACACTTCAAGCTACAAAGAAGGGATGCGATTGGGCCAATATTCAGAAACATCTCCTAAAGCGACATCGTCGCATTCATAAACAATTTTCTCGATTCGACGAAGACGGCTTTGAAACAGCTGGTAGGCATCCCTTTGATGTGTGGTGCGCCAATAAAAGTCCCACTCTATCCCAGTCGTCAGAGGATATGACCAATGAGTCGATAGAGCAACTACTACTTCAAGCTACGGACAACGTTCATTCTCTTCTCCCACCTCAGAGACGCCGGCTTGTTGCCTTCTGGACGCAGGTCATCCGTAGCGAAACAGCTGATCATCTATTTGAGTTGGTAAAAGGTGCCAACAGATTGCAAAAACAGTTGACCAGTGTACATGACGAAGTTGATCGACGAGTCTTGCAAACGGCCGATGTCATTGGCGTCACAACAACCGGTTTGGCCAGACGAATTGCCACTCTGCAGCACGTTCGTAGTAAGGTGATTATATGTGAGGAAGCAGGCGAGGTGATGGAGCCTCACTTACTTTCCGCCTTACTGCCAAGTGTGGAACACTTCATTCAGATTGGGGATCACCAACAGTTGCGACCACAGATCAATAACTATAACCTATCTCTTGAAAGCCAGCAGGGAGCTTCTTACCAGCTTGATCGTAGTCTGTTCGAGCGGCTTTCCGTCGGAGAACGTGGCAAGCCTTCATTCCCTGTAGCTCAACTGAATGTCCAGCGGCGCATGCGTCCTGAGATCTCGACCTTGATTAGGGAAACGATGTATCCGCGCTTGCTAGATCACACCAGTACGAAAAATCTTCCCACAGTTGTCGGTATGCGTAAAGACGTCTTTTGGCTGGACCATGACCACTACGAGGAAGGCGCACAAGCGGATGCACACCAAAGATCACATAGCAATCTATGGGAAGTGGACATGATACACGCACTCGTTCGACATATCTTGAGACAAGGGGTGTACAACAGCACCGACATTGCTGTACTTACCCCATACACTGGACAGCTACAAAAGATACGTGCCAAAACGCGCAATGACTTTGAGATCGTGCTTAGCGAACGTGATCAAGAGACACTCACAAGAGATGGGTACATTGGCGATGACCTAGGCTCGGAGAAGGGTGACGCAACCGCCCACATGGCTTCCTCAGGAAGGCTTCTCGAGAAGAAACAGTTGAGTGACCTTCTACGTGTGGCTACCGTTGACAACTTCCAGGGTGAGGAGGCCAAGGTCATCATCATATCTCTCGTTCGGAGTAATAATCAGAAAAAGGTCGGGTTTTTGAAAACCACGAACCGGATTAACGTTCTTCTTAGCCGCGCTCAACATGGCATGTATCTCATCGGTAATATCAATACCTACTCAAACCAACCGATGTGGGCTCGTGTCCAAGGTATGCTTCAAGAAGCAGATTGCGTAGGCAAAGTCCTTGGCCTGTGCTGCCCTCGGCATATCGACACAGAACTTCACATCTCGGAGCCGGATGACTTCGCCAGGTTCAGCCCCGAAGGTGGATGTCAGCTTCCCTGCGATAGACGCCTTCCCGACTGCGGTCATAAATGTCTAGCAAAATGCCACTCAGAAAGCTTACATCTCGCCTTCTCATGTCCTCAACAATGCCAGCGCCTCCACAGACCTTGCAATCATTTGTGTCAGAAATCAACGTGCGGCGAGGACTGCGGTAATTGTGAGACCAGTATTGATAATGTACAGCTTCTCTGCACTCATTTGAAGAACAATGTTCCTTGCTACCTGACGCAAGATCTTAAATTGGTAGAATGTGTTGTTCTCATTCACAAAGAGGTGCCCAGATGCAAGCATACTGTGGAAGTTCAATGCTCGCGCGATGTATCCTTGGAGTCTTTCAAATGCCCCACCCCTTGTGGGTCTGCCTTAGGGTGCGGACACCTGTGCCCTGGAGATTGTGGACGATGCAATAGGAAGGACTCTGAAGGACGACCTGTAGTCATGCATCTGGCATGCTCCAAGATCTGTGGTCGACGTTTCGGATCATGCAATCACACTTGCCCGAGGGCTTGTCACGACGGCAAAGACTGTGGTCCTTGTCTATCAGCCTGCGAGGTATGTTCTTTCTATTTTTCGCTTCCATCGTCGTGAATCAAATATCTATTCTTTGATTTCGCTCTCGTCCCTATGCTCTCTAAATTTCAAGGTCTACCAATTATTCGAATGTTCTTCGGACACGAACAGCAGTCACCAAGTGCTTTTGAAGACTGGACGGGGCTCGAGTCCCTGATATTTACCCAGTGTTTCTGTACTGCACAAGCGAACTTTTGCTGACATATCTAGGTCCGCTGTGCACATTCACGGTGCACTCTGCGATGTCATGAAGCATGTGCACCATGTATCGAGCCCTGCACATGGGCCTGCGAGCACCAAGGATCCTGCGTTATGCCATGTGCGGCCCCGTGTACCCGCCTTCCTTGCAACAAACGCTGTCCACTTAAGTTGCCCTGCGGCCATCAGTGTCCAGGAATATGTGGCGAGGATTGCCCCGAGCAATATTGCCAAATATGCTCGGACCGAAAGCAAGAACGAGTGGATCTTCTTGAGATGAAAGTGTATGGTGAGATCGACCTCAACGAGACGCCAATAGTTATCCTCGGATGCGGCCACTTCCTGACTGCAGAGTCACTTGACGGACACATTGGGATAGCAGACGTATACAAGCAAGCTATAGATGGTGAATTCACCGCACTCCGAGATGTATCAAATTCTTTGGCCCGCTCCATACCGCGGTGCCCTGACTGTCAACAACCTGTCAGACAGTATTCTACCCAGCGTTACAACCGTGTAATCAACAGAGCTGTGATTGACGAGATGTCAAAGCGATTTCTCACGAATGGCAAGGCTGAACTCCGAGGGTTAGAGGAAACGATCATACACTTAGAGCTTGATCTCGAACAGTCTCGCAAGGCACTCATCGATTCCATTGGCCAGGTCGTGGGAGGATCCACAGAAGACCAGCAGGCCATAAACGTAATCATTCGGCAATTGAATGACAGGCATGCCAGATCTCGGAAATTGGAGAAAGCAGTTCTGGGTTTCCGCGAAAGCGTTGCGGACAGGTATCAGCCTGCCCAAGTCCTCCATGATGCTACCGTCAGCGCCGCCAGACAAAAATCCCTCGACCAGATGATGACGGACTTGGATATCACAGCTTCCGTTCCGGCAATCGCACGCGATCGTCGCATTACATTTGGCGGTCGCATTGCCCAACTACAGGCCGAATGCGCCATCCTCACAGACCGCTTCGAAGTTACTCAAGCCATGAAGTCGGCCCCTTCAGGAATCTTTGCCAAAGTACAAGGAAGCTCTCCAGAAAAACTTGTCAAATCATTCTTTACTACCTGCGTAGCATTTATCGACGAGTGCAGTGAGCAGCATCTTCCAAAGCTGGCTGTAGAAGCGATACTCTACTTCGCCAGGACTGCTCGCTCGAACGAAGCGTACTGCCAGTCTCTGAAAATGTCTATCGAAGAAAGCTCGGACTACGTAGAGGTTGCCAAGGAGGTTCTGATGTGGGCCAAAGAGCTCTGTGCTCAGCCATTCCAAAACGCAAAGAGTCTAGAAATTGCCGTAGATGAATCCATCAAGCTGCTTCGAAAATCATGGTACGAGGAAGTCACTGCCGAGGAGCTCGCGGCTATCAAACAGGCCATGATTGGTGGCTCTCGAGGGTTCGCTACGCATTCCGGCCACTGGTATAATTGTATTAATGGTCACCCTGTCAGTGTCTTCCATTATCTGTACGTTCCAATGATATATGCTGACCACAACATAGTTCGCTATCGGAGAATGCGGCATGCCGATGGAGCAGGCTCGATGTCCAGAGTGTGGAGCAGCCGTGGGTGGACAGAGTCATCGGGCTGTCGAGGGAGTCACTCGAGCGACGGAGATGGAAGATTGAGGTATGCTTGGATGTCATCATCTAGAGAGTTCCGTGGGAAAGGTAATCTCCAATATCACACTGATATCACCATCTATGCTGTACTCATCATCAAGAGAGTCATGGGGGATAGTAGACCTCCCATATCACACTGATATCACCATCTATGCTGTAGTGCAATCTGTGTTGCGGCACACCCCTGAGATCCAATTTCCGATAGGCTGATGTGGAACCAAACCCGGTCAAGCGCCAATCTGAGATCTTACTTGAAGCCCCTTCAAAGCATGCCTGTATAGATACTAATGACCAGATTCTAACCTCCTAAGCCAAACTCTCGATATAATCAGCTAAGTCGTGTCCATCATTCCCAAAAATATGCCATGCCCCATAGGCTTGCTCAGAGGCCAGACTCCCTCAACTCTGAGCTATCTCTATCCGCATCCGATAAAACCGTCAACCAACTCATTCATTATCACCATTTGGAGCTACTAGATGGCACTGTAAACTTTACGCAACGCTGTGACGGATACTTCTTTCATTGCGATTTATGTTGGCGTGTGCTGGCATATCTTGGGCGTTTTTCAGTTCGTTAATTTGTATTGAGAGACGAACGGACTCGCACTCGGGTATTGAGGTGGTACTCCAATGTCTCCTGCGAACCTCCAAGCCTTAAGGTAAGTCAGGAGGTTCTGCATAATCTAGCACCAGGTCATTATCTACCTTTTCTTCGACTGAGAAGCTCGATTGTCCGATAATCACTAGATGTTCATTTTGTACAACATAAGCCGTCAAGAGTCGTCGTAGACTTGGTCTCCATTATCAACCACACTTCGTCAGCGTTGGCCGAATGGAATATCCGCATCTGAAGGGCGCGGAGCGAAGACAGCCTCTAGGTTCGCATAGATGTGAATGTGCCGAGTTGTATCATGTCTTCTCATGGAGGGTAAGATGCCATATGATGCCGTTACCCACACTATGGAACTTGCAATGAACTGGTTTGTTGTTAAGGTACTCAAAGCCTGCTTGCATCTACGTAGCTTTCATCTTGTGACAGGCATCATAGTTACCCGGTCTGAGAATACAATGTTAGGCTTTACCAAATTGGAGAGTTCGTGGAAAGCTGGAACTTCCAATCAATATATTCGCGGCTTCTGCAAAGGTAATGGATGTATCTCTTCGGATATCCTAGAATATATGGCCAGCTATGTCGGTGTTTCAGCAATGCGATCGAGGTGGTGAAGAGTATGGATTTGACCTAGATGACCTGTGTTGACACTGTACAGCGGCCTCTCTAGGCAGGCTTTGAAAGACTGTATCCCATATCCTGGCAGGGCACTCGTTTCAGGGGTTTTTACCGAGGTACAGCCGAAACGAGTGCCCAAGCTGCCAAGATATGGGATAGCTACTTTCACGGATGTCGCAGACATCGACTGATGTGGACATGCAGGCTAAGCTCTCTGGGCTTCCTTGGATAAAAGATACGTGGTACTTCGGCTTGATGGACTGTACATATTAGCTGCTTGCGTAGGGTCTCGAAATTAAAATCTTCTGACGAGGGGTTTCGGGTGTTGACTGCATTCAAGTGTTGTACGACACTACGACATCTTGCGGTTACTTTTTATGACACCGAAATGTCCGTACCCACTCATGTCAGTCTTTCCAGATCTCAGAATTCGAGTGTTCAACATCATCTTCAAACCCATCTTCCGATCACAATCATTTGCCCATTCGACGAAAGTGAGCTATGGGCTCCAAACACTCGTCACTCGCCAAGTACAGCGCCCGATCACGAAAGTCTCACTTCGTCATCCTGTCTTTAGATGTGCTGATTCTGGTTTTCGAAGAGCTGCACAAGCTGTCGCCTCACAGATTTTCCAGATTTCGACTCGTCCCAAAACAATTCGATGCTCTTGTCGTACCGATTGTATACCGCCACCTTGTATTGACTAACGGTGTTCTTGCATGCTTTTGGAGGCCTTGCGATCGCGTGGCTCTGTTACAGGTGGCTCAAAATGTTCGTCGGTACACGAGGGGGGTGGAGATGGATTGTCATCGACTAAATTGGCGTTTGGTCGAAGAATTGCCGTGGCTTAGGGACCTCAAAACGCTCGAATGCATATGTGACCTAGGTGTCACTGAGTACCTGAGTATCATCAAGAAGCACGCACTCACATTGCAAACGTTGGCCCTGACGTATGACACTACGTCCGGCCTAGACCGTCACCCACTCTGGCACTGGCAACTTGCCAATGCATTGCTTACGATGTCCGAGCACAGTCTTCGCCTCACACACCTCACGATGAATATAGGGTTTTCATCAAGTCTGGTATGTAGGACTTCTCAGCCCCTTGTAACACAGTCTCATACTTTACTGACACCACCACCGGTCTTTCTAGGACAATGGAGACCTCACTTTGTCAACTACAGGCGCGAAAAACATCCTGACATTGTTCCACAACCTCAGAAATTTGACCGTCGTTATCATTCAGCCATATTCTACCGGTATACGTTCGAAGCTGTGCCGTGATCTTTCGACACGAAAGGCCGCCCGTGCATGGGTTGAGGGACTAGTAGCTGGAAAGATAGGTGTAGGATTTGAGAGAGTGACAATCGAGATACGACGGGTAGCCTACCCTTGCATGTGCTGTCAGGATGAGTTGAGTAATGAGGGGTGGGCGCCGGCTCATTCGTCATACACTTATGAGGGCGAGAATGGCGATGACGATAGGTTGAGGATTCGGGAGGAGAGGCATGGATGTGGACAGCGGTATGCTGACATTTGAAGTGAGAACGTTGGCTTGCTCTGAATCTGAGGCTCCTGAAGGATGGGTCGTGAAAGCTCATCACTACTATCGTATAAGGGTCTTTACCCCATAACACGATTCTCTATACGATCAACCCATCACGATGATGCTGTATGACGATGATATCCGAACGTGATAAAAGCAAATATATCTATTTCAGAGCATCTGTCAGCTTTGCTACATGCATCGTGAAGCAAAGATATTCGAAAGTAGTGCTCCTCATCATACGCTGCCATAGCTAAGCCTGTATCGTATGCACAATCTCCTTGAAGTTACTTGATAATGAATCCTATGGCCAAGTAGTGAGATTTAGAGGGTCTGATTGTAATGATTAATCGCTCATCGAGGTTGTAGTAAGGAAGACGATTACGTTGCGGGATATTTTAGTATGGGAGGACCTCTGGAGAGTATTTACTGAATGTAATGTTGAAGCGGAAGCTGTGATATATAACATACCTATAATTACCGATCTAGTAAGATATTACCTGGCCTAGTACGGCGCGGATCCGTTCCGTTATAGATTTTGACGAGGAGTTTCCGGTCTAACCATTCATTCGACGCTTGGTTGATTTACTACGCACATTCTCAAAGAATAGAAAGAGCATAGAGCTGCTGTAAAGAACTAAGTATTGTAGAATCGCAATCTAGATAGAACAACCGCACATGTTGAATGCGCACCCGAAATTTTCCAAAGGATCTACCAACCCCGTCATCGAAATCATTACTCATTACCCCCAGTCCCCCATTCATTAAAGTCGTCTATGATGTAGGAATGAAATACCGAAGTTCAATATGAAAATGAACGCCTGCCCGTAATGCCCCAACATGGTCATCATCCGTCATTGACATCCAGGAGCACCGCGTCACAACCGTCCAGAAGGAAAAGGACCGTCCATCCTTGCTGTGCAAGCCGTCCTCCTTGAATCGCTCCGTTATTACAATCTTGTGGACCGTGTATAGATATTGCCTACTAGCGGCTGCACGATAGGCATCAGTGAAAGGCGGCGGGGACTCTGTGTAGGATTTCTCACCGCTTAGCGGCGTCCATTTTGTTTTGAGCGTCTATCATGTGCTGGGGTTTGCTGTGGAGATGTCAGATATCCATTTGAACAATGATGAGGTAGGTTGACATACCTTTCGAGAAGGTCCTCGAAATCGTTCTCTATGTTCAGATCGAGACGTTTGCTGCCAGTGGATGCTTCCGGTCTGCGGCTTGAAGGTGGTTTCTTGCTGCCACTAGAAGATGCTTCCTTGGCCCCGCTATGGGAGACTTGTCAGCTTTTGAAGAGAGTAGTCGTCATCATTGCGGACATTTGCCTGCTGTGATATCCTACATTATCTTCTGATTTTTGGAGGTCTCTACGCCACGCTGTAGCTTCTCTACCTGCTTGAACCTCGGCAGTCTTTCCTTTGTAATCTGGGGCTGCCTTTTTCTCATCGTTGTTTCCAGCTTCCTTGTTCTCTGGTTTGCTTTCGAGGCGTCAGCGTCGTCTGTCAGGAAGGACTAGATATACAGGTCTCGATTAGCCAACCAATCAGCCGAGCCTGGCCTTTGGAGTTCTTGACCACTCATCGTTCGGAGGGTGGATCAAGACTTTAGCTTCTTGATGGTGCGGTATTTGGATGTAGCAAGAATGGCGTCTTGTCGACACTGATGTTACGCTTGTAAATTAAAGGAGGCTGTTGATATGGAGAGATCGTGCAGTTGCAGGCTCAATGTTTGATCGATGGTAAAGAAGAGAGTTTCATTCTAGAAGATGGCCTCTCTTGTAGTGATTCTGACAGAGAAGCCCGTCCGGAATGGCAAATCGGTCGGAGTCTCCAGTATTGTCGGTAGCCAATTGCAATCCGTTTACTCTTGTCAGAGGTCATTGCTGACGTGACATGGATACCATTCCAGGAGCTCTGCGTCTTCGATCAATGAGAATGGTGCGATAAATTTTCCGTTCTCGTAACACAAGGATGGTAGGCCCCAGGAGCATTTCGGGTATTGCCAATACGGGCGAAAGGATCAGATGCTGCACACAGACAAGACCTGCCAACATCGTCAACAGATGGTTGGGCAAAGCTGTCTCATTTTGGACGATGGGAAACAATACTTAAATAAATACTCCGCATGCACAAATTTCGCACTCAGAATATGGGAGCAGTCGCAGGCGTCTTACTCAGTATTTCCGATATAGAGATATTTCATTCTCGCCCGAAGGCCCTGCTAGCTGTTTTGGTATCTTGTTCGTAGTTTTGGGTGGCCCATAAGTCCTCACGGGACGTGTTCACCTTGGGTAACGCCCCGGTCGCTTGGGCATTCCGACTCGGTACCGCGGACCCACACTCGACCACGTCCGTATTCTTGACCACCTAGACCCTGACCAATCACAAAATTAGCAGCAGAAAATATGTTCATCTAGTCTTCTCGTTGCATAGAATGCCAGTGAGGAGGCTATCCCTGTGGCAAATGGTCATAATGTTGCAGCGGCCTACTCTACATTCGGTGCAGTCATGACACCCCTTCCAAAGAATTCACTTATGGTGCCAAATTTATCTCGGCTTCGCTGTAGTGCATCTTGAAACATATCATGCCTATCTGCAGAGTCCTCTTGAGCTTTTCTGAAAGCACGGATGTTGTTGTTCGCCGCGGTACACTTTGGACACTCCGCTGCTTGGCCGTCCGTCTCATTGAGGCAGCTTTGGTGAAAAGAGTGTTTACATAGGAAGTGGACAGTCGGTAGATCAAGACTTCTGCCACATGCGGCGCAGCGTCGAGTTTGGAAGATGACAGGCTTTTTGCCCAGGTCGTCCAATTCTTTGCGCTTGGCTTCCGTCTCGGTGCGGTAGCTTTCGATAAGCCGGCGGTTCTGCAGGCATGCTATATCAGAGGGGAGCATGGCTGGATGGGGATGTTATCATACATTCGTGATTTCTTTTCTTTCCCTTTCGATGGTATCACTCAGATACTTCTTCACCATGCCCATAGTTGCAACAGGATTGGTGCTCAGTGTCTGGATGACCTGTAAAGGCGCCATTAAATCATCTTCGTCAATCTTTTTCAAAACAGCGTCCAGCTCGTCGCCGGCTTCCTCCAGAATTTTCGGACTTGAGGTGAAGTATGCCAGGGCTGCTGGGTACAGCTGCGGCTCCTCTGGACCATACTTTTTCAGCGCTTTGATGGCCCCCGTGGTGTCATTTGCTGAGGTATATGATCGGAAGATGTCAAAACGAAGGCCTTGTTGTTCCCTAACCAGTACCGTTCCGTCTTGGAAGTTCGAGAGATGGGAAAGCAGCAAAATGTTCGAAGTATCGATCGGTAGCTGCACCTTGGTCAGCTAAGTCGTTTGCGGTAGCACTGTGTTGTCCGTACATCATTTCCCTCAATGAGTTTCTTGGCTTTAGCCTCCCAAATTTCCTTCTCCTCGCCTTTCTTAGTATTGGCCGTCTCAAGGTAAATCTCAAAGAGTGTCGTGTAAAGATCAGCCTTGTCATTATTCTCAATGTTCTCTTGTTCTAGGCATGCTTCTAAGAAAGTGACAAAATTATCAGGATGATCAACAAATGAGGAGAAAGCCGTTCGCGGTTTAGGTATATCATATTCGGGCGGTGGTAGAGCGGCATCAGCTTCAGAGCCATCGGCGCCTTGCAATGCAAGGTCTTTGTTCCCTGCCGTCGCAGGCGATGGATATGTACTTGCCTGACGGTATGGTAGGGGTATGAAAGAGGTCAAATTCGAGACAGCGTTTATTGCACCGTACCCTTGCGACACCTGAATACTAGGTAGAGCAACGTCTTTCTTGGGTCGATATTGACCTGTGTAGTAGTCTACGAATGTTTGGGTAGTATCCTCGGGGCAATGCTCGAGCAGAACTCTGGCGTACTTCATGAGGTTTGGGTAGGCCGTCTCTGGTTCTAGACGCCAGATATAATCCAGGGCCTCTTCATAAGATTGGGAGTCTTCGATCAGTATATCGATAACAAGCTCATGCTCTTTGTTTTTCTTCGCTAGGAATACAGCTTGGGGATAGTAGCCGCCCTGCCGGCACATACTGATCGCTGTTTCCAAGTCGAAATTCGTACCGGATTTGATGAATGTCTCAAGCTTCTCGGTATCTTTTAGCTTCGCATAACAATTTAGCAGAAGCGTTGTATGATCGACTGTGGCTTTGTTATGATCGTGCAGCTCTTCGAGGTACTCTATAAGATTATTGATTCGTTGTGAATCAAGAAACTGTGGATATAAGTAGAGGACCCATTGAGATAGACGAACAGTAACATACTTTTCGTATCACCTGAGATGGTTCTGTATTGTCGATTGCTTTCAGATACTGCTGCATCGCTGTATCGTAATCACCCTTCCTATGCAAGAAATCTCCATACCTGCGAAGTATCACATTTCGTTGAGTTGTATCGATACCAGCTTTTTGAGCGAAGTTGATAGCTAAAACATAGAGATCCCGCTGGTAGAAAATTTCGAGCTTCTGCTGTAATGACTTTTCGTGATATCGGAAGAGCTACAAAAGTCAGTAAATCAATCAGCACATTTCCGGGGACTTACTTTTCCATCAAGGGTCAGGAGAAAGAGATCGTCCCATTCGATGAACAAAGCTTTGACTTGAGAAATTAGAGTCTCCGTATGCGCTATGAACTTTAGATCGGTATCAAGTAACGCAAAGGTTGATGTATTGAGTAGATCATCGGCACGGCCAACTCCAAACGCTCTTCGGAGAACGTTCGGCTTGGTTGGGGTAGTTGCCTTGGGCGGAGACACAAGCGCGACGTAGTCACCGAATACGCTGACGAGTTGTTTGGGTCCTTCATAAGCGAACGAGGGCCCTCGTCCATTAACGCCGTAATAATGTATTGCATCGTCTCGTACCACCACTATATCTCCATTGGATTCGTCGAACGTCATGCAACCGACACCGCATCCTGTATCCTCTAAAACTTTCGCTGGCTGCCCTTGTCCTTTTCCAGTAATCGTAAGGGTGAGTATCCGCCCAGTTGTTGCAAGGTATAGTGTAGTATTTGGTCCCTCTCGGAATTCAACGCCTGTAATTGGCTCTTCTGATTCAAACACTGTCCTTTGTTTCGCGCCCCGGTCGTGTATGAGGTCCCCTCTTATGACCGTGACCGCACCATTTGCGAATCCAACAGCTAGTTGCGATAGGTTTTCAAGTATTGCGAAAGCAGAAATCTGTCTCATTTAGCGCCAGTTACATATGTTCCAACGAGGCGAGATCCTCACTGGAAACTGTTTCCTTCCATTGTGTATGCCCAATGTTGACAAGCATTTGGGTGCACCCGTCTTTTTCTCCGTTTGGTCAAGGGCCCAGACCTTCAATACTGGCTCATTTGACAAATCCTCGGATACTGTAACAAGCAGTGCCGTCCCCTTGAGTTGTTTTATTTGGGTGATTGAGCCAGTATCGTGCGCCTTGAATGTTCGTACGACCTTGAAGGCCTGGGAGAGGATGCGAACACGTCCATCATTACTACCAACAAAGAGGGTGTCCGAACCCGAGCATATACAATTCAGGTCATTGCTCTTGCCACATCAGTATCGAGCAGACTGCGGTGGTCTAAACCCAGACTGACATCAAAGATTGAGAAGCTTTCCTCGTCGTCTGGTAAATCGACTTCGGACACGTCGAAGAAGTTGAAGACTTTCCACTAAAGATGCCTTATCAGTACCTTATGATGCAAGATGAGGGGCTATGATGTGATACACACAGAGGTCAGAGCCATGTGAGACGATCATGAGCGCTTGAACCGGTTCGTAGAAGTATTCAAGCTTTGAGTCTCGAGTAGTGCCAAGAACCGTGGAATACGGCTCTATTTTAGCGCCTTGTTAGCCTACAATAAGTACAATACGAGTGGTGGTCCGACTTTTGACACCGACCCTCGGTCATCACAAAATGACCAATACGAAACCTGTGTCCGCATATGGCTTGCCGCAAAGTGTACGATAGTCAGCCATGGAATTCCCTCTGGCGGTGAATGAGAATGAACTCAATGCATAGTTATTATTAGAATATGGTGATGAAAATCACCCAGCCTTAATCTACAGCTTAGGTACCGCAATATAGGCGAGCGCTGAACTACTATAGGTGATTCCCCTTATCCCCGAATGTGCAGAAGATCTTTCCCAACTCCCTGATTCCGAATAACAAGACAGTACACCGAGTTGCCTCCCACAGCGGAAGCAACAATACTGCCTACATCAGCTAGGGTTGCATTGCCCATTGAATTGACCACTCTAGTCAAAATGCCGCCACCAGCGTCCAGTGCGAAATTGTTTGATTGCGTTTGCAGGCGAGAATGTTATTTGCCTGGAGCTCTGGCGAGTCATGGTGAAATCGCCAGTGGGATTGGAAAGGGTGCTTCTTGTCGTGGCCCGGATGAGTCGCCATACCTGGCACACTCACTGCGTTGAAAAGAGATGACGGGCATAGTAAACTGATTTAATCCGCATACCAGACGATTACTCACATACCTTCGTGTTGAAGGGCAAACTAGAGTTAGGTGGTTGATCAAAATTGTTCAACGCTAGATCGATCGGCCTGCGCTGTGGCTCTGTCTCATCTTGTCTGATATCCCCAATCGAACTTCGAGCAACTTCCCCTGCGCTGCTTTGGAGGCTTAATCGTGCAGCTAACCAATTAATAGATGCTAATGTTTTGACGAGACTCAACGTCACTAACGATAATCAAATCCACGCCTGATCACACAACATTGCAGCTTAGCGCATAATGATGCGAGCTGCCAGACGACAAGGCATACCGACCCATCTGTCCTAGTAATCACCGCAATCAGAACATCACTATTCGTATTACGACCAGGAGGGACTAGGGTGGCACTGTCCAGAGATTTAATGTCTTTCCAGATGTGAGATGCCGTTTAGTATGCGCCAATCTTAAGGCATAGATCCCCAGCTTGGGAGCCAAATTGGGATCTTGCATGAGATTATGGCATACATGTATCTCACCCTTACTGAATTAGTACGTCTCTAGGAATGCCACAGCCAGAATCGCCCCACCGCTTCACTCGTGGTGTGAGCTTCCTTGGACATCCGAACTGATACAATTGTAGCAGATATCATCGAGGATCATGTCTCCCCTTTTCAGGATCTTGTTTGAGACGCTTATGGTGTCAGCATGTTTCTTTGTTGAAGACAGAAGCCACCGACTGGATCCGAGCCCCAGCCCGGGCTTGTGAAAGCGTAACACGCCGTCGATTCTCTTTACTCCTAGGATCACTCATCAATAGCACGTTGTCTTTGTTCAAACCGTTGCTGGTCATATACAGAAGTGGTTGGGGGCCGTTTCACCCACAATAGGCGATATCCGCACGTCGGCTAGCGCTCCCCAAACCCTTAGTATCTGTTGTAGACAACGGTGTGTTTGGAAAAGTTTTCGGGCTTAGCATATAAATTGCAGTGCCCTCCGACATGCGCCAGTACGGGACGCATGACACTGGAGCGGGCTGTCCACAAGCAATGGTATAAGTATCTGCATGGTAACCCCTCCGTAAAGCACAACATAACGTCAAGACCATCTACAGCCTACGAAATCCCAACCTTCACGCAATGTTTTATTTTCCGCTACCCGCTCTCTTCCTCACCACAACTGTCCTAGCTGCATCACTACGACCTCGGGACTTCAATTGCCGTCAAACAAGCATCGACTACAAAGGCCTCGTTCACTACTCACCCTCTTTTCCAACCTGCGCCAATGATGGCCATCTTATCGATACCTTCGGTACCCCTGCGAATGTAAAAGTCCAACCCGACTGCGACCACGCCATCGCCACAGCCTGCGCTGCCGTCAATCTAATGTTCGATATTAATCGTAACTTGTACCCTATTAAATCAGTCTCCGATAGCTGCGAAGTCAATATATTGTTCTCTCAACAGCACGTGTCCCAGATCAAGGATTATGATCGTTCGTCTTGTACGACCAAGTTGCAAAGCATCACCGAAACATGTATGTTGATTGGTACCGGGAAGTTTGCGGCTCCTGGACAACAAGCCGGGATCATCAACTTGCTGTACGATACTATTGCGCTGGACAGGAATGATGGGCACAGGTTTGCGGCGAACGTGGAGTGTAATGATCAGCCAGCTTATTTGGTGGGGAGTCCGGGGTATTTTAAGGACCCGAATCCCTATAGTGGAGGGATCACTCAGGTTGGGAAGGATATTGGGGGTGTACCAGCCGGCAGTATCTCGAGAGACTGTTTGCTTAGTGATAACTGTGCCTAATCTTCCGAACAGAGTACATAAGTAAACAAGGACACGGTAAAGTGAGACTAAAAAGATCGTGCCATTCCTAGTCCCCTGAACAGTCTCCTTGCCGCTCGCCGCTTGCCGCTTGCCACTTTATGGACAGTCTTTGCAGGACTTACTTAAATCTATGTCCCCTTTGACCGTGCGATTTCTCTCATAATGACATAAACCCTGTAGAATGTTATCATTGCTGTGACGTCCAATTTTTAACATAAAACCCCCTAGCCAAACAGATTCCATCAATCAGGCTTGTTGTATCCGCCTAAGCCATCAGTCTCAAACCCGGAATACGTATGCGCAAGTCCACAGCTTCATCACGGCTCGATTGGGTAATTGCTTCCCATCAAACCATATCTGCAGCTTCGTTGAGCTACCGTGGAACTCTATGCCGTAAAGCATTTGTCGTTCTTTTTGGGTGGTGATGGATGCTGCAGTGTTGGTTAAGAGTGGGCCATATTCCTAAAGCATGCAGACGAGTCAACGAACGGACAATAGACGTGTAGGGTCGCTCTTGGTTAAGGTCATATTGAAAGGTATGCAATGGACTATTTCACTTACGACACCGATTTCCTGGAATTTCCCATTGTAATCTCCCCCTCTCCCATCGCGGAGATCAATAAACAAGAGTGACTCACCATTCAATCTTAATTAGAGTTGGATGAACAGCGCTCGAGGAAAGATACTAATTCTCAATCATCGTCGAGTCGCTGTGTAGGCACTAGCTCCGTGCACTTTGGCACGGTAGAAAGCAATGGGCGGTAGTGTAAAGCAGGACATTCTGTGGAGTCGAAGCCTGGGGTGATGGGACGTAACATCTGAAAGGACAAGCGAAGTCATTGCCACGGAAGTAGTTTTGATTTGTTCACTCATAGAGATAGCATGCATGAAAGACGATGAGGAGTAAATAGAATGGAGAGATGTCAGTGTCGGTGAAATAAAGACATCCAATTCACACCACACAAGACTACGCTCTGGCATATGCTGGCGTTTCCGTTATCAATTAGAGGCAATTGCCAGACGCGAAATCCTCACCCCAAGGCATGTACACACAGACGCGGAAGTGACAACCGACAAGGCCGCTGCAGACATGCAGTACCTGACAGTCTTACTATCTCACCCTTACACCTATCCAGCAATTGACGGACGAGCCAACGTGCCAACGTGCCAACCAGTCGCCTTGGGCTGTATAAGATGTTGAGACGCCGTCACGTGATACCGTGCAGCCAATGAAAGCGCGTTATCGCCGCTACCTCTCAATCACTTCAATGATTGGATTCTGCTTTACCCAAAACGGAATCTTGAAAGATATTTGTGTATCGATGGGTATATATGGTGGAGGCCCTCGTTCAGCATGCCGAAAAGGAAGGTGATCGAGGACTCGGACACCGAGGATAATGCTGAGATTACCCCACCACGACAGCGAGCGGTAGCTGTCCCAGAAAGCAATGTGCCCATAGCCATTGATTCAGAGGACTGTTCGGGTCGAACTGATGTACAGCAGTCCGCTGATCCGAGTACCGGATCCACAGGTTTGTCACTCGACCGACCTTCTAGTCGTTTTAGCAAGACTGACAAGCTGCAGAGCTTCTCAATCGCGATATCCGCGCTGCTCATAACAGTCTAATTAACCCATCGCCCGATGGTAGCCTTACATCTACCAAGATCGCCTCTCAGCCTTCCCCTACAATATCAAGAGCGAAAATCAAAAGGGCAAAGACCGCTGTGGAGAAACCACGGACGAAGAAACCCCTAAAGAAATACGGGACTGAATCCAATAGAAACATCTTCGATTTCCATGGCGATAGTGATGGGGACACTGAAAGGTCTATTGAAAGGTCTACGGATAAATGTATGGGCCCGCGGAACATGGCGAGCAGCTGGGGCCTATCAACCGGCCAGACGGTGGCTTTGGAGGACGCAGGTCTCTTCCGAGTCAGGCCAGAAGCCAGGGAAAAGCCAGGAGTGAGCTGTATGCCACCTCCGACATTGTCATCCGCTTCACATACACAAATTTCAGAGACCAATACGATGGCTACATCAACAGGTGAAGACCATACGAAAAGCAGGCCTTCAAAGGCCAAGACAACAGATGAATTAGGACCTCTTGCGCCAGGTTCTTCCGAAAGCCGAATGCCAGATCCAACCATGTCTTCACGAGGTCGAGGTAGAGGAGATCAAGGCCCGGATATGAACGTCATGGAGATTTCGAACAACCCTCCAGGGCTGGACAGAGATGCAAGTGAACTCGAGCCCATTGTATCACAGTCGAAAGTATCGGCCCTCTCGCCAAGCAAGACCATTACAGTCGACAGGAAAAGTCACGGCCCCCAAATTTTGATTGAAAATGACGGCCACAGTGATGACGAACCATTGACGGCACTGCCAATGCATCACGCGCCTGAGCAGGTTGAGCCGCTCGTAGTGCTACCCGAAAATTCTCTTAGCCACGAAGAGACAGACGAGCTCTCATTCCCTTCACATGGTCCGGAGACATGGAGCATAAACCAAACCACTTTGTCCAAGGCTCGGAAACAAAAGAACGACGATATGCAAGCTGACGAACCCAGCTCGGACGATATCGCAATTGGATTACCCAGGGATCAGTATCAACCCAGGCCAAGCAGGTCTAGGTCAGGCCGAGGCGCAGAGGAAGTCATCGTACCAGCCGACTTCTCTAAGAGACCCGAAGCAGCAGTAAAGAAAAAGAGCAGGGTGAAGAGGAGTAAAACAACCGCCTTTCACGAGCTACGGGCTAAAACCGAACTTGATGAAGAGGAGGAGGATACGATAGATTACAAACCTACCATGAAAACCATTGAGGAGATACCACCGATAGGATTCGAGAAAACTGAGGAGCTCGGCTTAAACAAGAAAAGTGCTAAATCCGACACGGATGAACACACTCAGCCAAACATTGAACCCATCACCAAGGCGGCTGACATAAAGAAACAGCGAGGGAGACCCAAGAAAGGGGTCACCGAGGCGCCCGATAGTCGGGATTCGAGAGACATCGACACAGGCGTACATCATGCGGAAACGAAGTCAGATAGCGTCCAGCATCTAGCCGCAACGATCAAGGCGAAAATTAGGACCAAAGCCAAGCAAGGTCCATCGGCAATCAGCGAAGAGCTTGTGCACGATAGCGATGATGAAGTGGGCGACGAGGCTAAAGTGACTTTTGAATCAACCGATACTCTGAGTGGGTTACAAGGCAATTGTGCAACTTTGAAACTCGTGGGGAATGCCGCAAAGACGACTTCGCCAAACCACGAGACTTTAGCACCGGCCAAGATGATTGAGACACCCCCACAAACTCCACCCAAAGCTGATACGCCAGCTCAGAAGGGCCCTGACAAGCATAGCCCGATCAGTAGCGGGAAGGTGGCATATCGAGTAGGCTTGAGCAAGAGGGCGAGGATTGCGCCGCTGCTGAGAATCGTTCGCAAGGCATGAATCGGTCAAATAATTAGTCTGAGGCATGACTTGTACGAAAGGAGTCGGTGTTAGGAAACAACGGAATATACCCTTGGACTGCTGCTGCTATTTGATCGAGAGGTTACTGTTGCTACTTTGCATAGTGAACGAAATTACCATGTAAAATTCTATGCCGCTGTAATGCATGCTTACGGGTTAATCAATATCTGTGGAGCTCTATTGAGGTGTTGAGCTTCAGAAGTCGGGCTGGTGGGCTGTAGGGCTATCCTGGCATTGTCCGGACAACGCTCCCAAAACGGTATAGTGCGACCCACCGGGAAAACATTGGGCATGGCGGGGGCGCGTCAAGACAGTCGCAACCTACTGACGACCATCCGCGAGGCCTGCCAGCATCGTCATTGTTACCAGTATGTCTAAGTTATCAATATTTGGTACCTGACCTCAAAGCCATCACCCTGCGACGGCACAAAGGTTTTAAACGTATGGATTAAAACCATCCACGATGGACCAATGGCTCGATTCTCTCTCGGAAGACTGGGTCTCTCAGCCTCGCTCTGACCACTCGAGCTCGGTGATCCACGGATCTATCCTCAGAGACAGTCCAAGTCCGAGGAGCAAGGCATCTCAAAGTCGCATACCCCGCTACAAGCATCGTTCGGCTTCAGGTACAACGAGCACGAGTGGGAACGAGCTCGGAAGATCAGCATCAGTGCGAAGGGGCAGCCTAATGGAGAACGCACTCAAAGAGAAGAGCTCTTCCAATCTCAATGCGTCACCAAAGTGGCAGCAAGGGCAGGTGAAGGTTCAAGTCCCGAATGCTGCATCGACGGGACATCATGGGAGACGGGCTTCAAATCAAATCGCACCTATGACACCACAAGCCACAATTCAGTACAAACAATCGCCAGCGAAACAGCAGGACTCAAATGGGACACCGGAATGGAAAAGGCGGGTACTAAAAGAGAATACGAGAGGAGATCTGTTTAGTCCTCAACAAATAGGCTTGGAGGGCGTGTTCAGACCTCCGACGGTCAAATCGACACCACATGCCAAAAGAAAAGGGAAGAGAAAAGACTTTGTAGTAGACAACATGACGTCGAGTCCGCCACAGTACCCTACGCTCCCACGACAGAGGCCTAAAGCCCCTTCAAGCGACCCCAAGAAGCCAGCTAATGTTACAACATCGGGAATAAAATCTTCAAGTGGAACTCAAATTCCCCATGACGAGGAATCGAATCAAGACAACGGACGTTCTGGCACGTCCCCGAGCGGAAATCACACAAATATCTCCCTAGGTGGTAAACCCATTCCAAGTACACCATCAGACAGCACGGAACCAAGTCTCCCCAAGTCACCGATACATCCAGCTCTTTCATTCCATCGCCTAGCATCCAGAGGTGGCGAATCCAAATTAGAGCCTAACGGTCTGGAACACAGCGCGGTCTATAGCGACAAAACTCGCAATGAAGATATTAGCCCATTCTACGTCTCTCGACATAATACAGTTGACGGGCGTATCGAATACGCAGCGATCGATATGTCTATGAAGCGGTTACGTTCGCAAATGGATCAAATGAGATTACAGCAGCAAAATCTACCGAGCTCTCGCTCAAGTGACCATGGGATTGATTATACGGAGTCTGGGCCCGCCGAAGACTCGTTGCTTCAGGAACAAATGATTGAGGTCACGAGTCAATCACTCCCAGATGACCTATCGATGGGTACAGACGCTTATGCTGCGAATGGTGGCTTCGTCAGTGTTCGGCGTGGAGGTTATTCAAATGATGGTTCTTTCCAAAGGCGACCAATAAGCCCATCATTATTACACGATTTGGATGGCCTAAGCTCAAATTTACCATCTAGTACCAATGCGCAACGGGTCCCGGCGGTTGATTTGCCTCATAACTTCTCACAGACTAAATCTCGGACTCCCTCATCACCACCACGTTCTTCGAAACCACATACGCCCAGGCACCAAAAGAATGACAGTGTTGACAGCAACGACAGGCCAAGGTCTTCTGGAAGCCCCCTGAAGCTGTTTGACAAACATGATACGTTCACCAACGAGAGATTGGTTCGGCGAATGAGCACATTCGAAAAGACCCTTAGCAATGATCTGTTCCTGGACCGCGCAGACGACAGTGTAGACGATCCGCCTTTCTCTCCATCGCCACGACGGAGACGTCAATATGCAAAAAAAGAGAGTGAATCTATTGTGAGAGCTTCTAGTAATCGCAGAATCAGTAGCTTTGGGGATGGAGAACTCAACGAGCATCAGTTTCCATCCTACGGAGAAAACGACTCAGATCATACGACTGATGATGCTCAGCAGGATGTTAGCCTTGATCAATCTCTACCGCGTCACGATAACCTTTTCCGATTCCAGCCTACAGTGACTGAGAACAAAATAAGCAGCAAATTGAAGACCCCTAAGGAGAGTAGCAGAAAGGATCCTCTGCGGGACCAAAAGCATGATTCGGGTATTGAGAGATCGCGGAAGGAGAGCATCGATGGGTTCAGGAAAGAGACTGTGGGGACTGCCACTAGGAAGCGAATGCCATACTCACCTGCAAAAGATCCTGCACCGAAGCGCCGCAGAACTTTGCGTAGTTCAGAGGAATTGGATCAAGTACATCTCCAACTTCAGGAGCATATCGCAGCACGGCGACCCTCCGGATCTTCCGGTCGAAAACGAAAAGACGCCCTTTATGACAGTGACCGCCAAGCAGCGGATCCAAGCGTTCTAGCGATGAGACAGATACGCCAGCCTAAGATGCCGACTCCGAGCCACACCATCAATCCAAGAGCGAATGGCCGCGAGAGCAGGGTAATCGAAATCACCGACCAAGCTCTTGCCGAAGTTTCAATGCAGATTGAAGTGGACGGGGATCCCGCCGTAGATCCTCCCACGCAGATTGTCGCCGGTGCTTTAGCTACTGTAGCTCTCAACACAGCGAAAGAGGTTACCTATGGCTCAAGGAAGGCTTCTGTCACTACAGCAGACTTTTTCAATGAAGCTCAACAGATAATGCAACTCATCCGTGCCAAGGGACGACCGCGAAGTAGTCATACAACCGCCGAAGGTTCCGAAGCTGGCCATCCGACTATTGTCGAGGAGTCCATCGTCTTTGAATCTACCAAAGATCAATTTTCGAGGCCACCAAGCCGGGAAGGCAGTCCTGCTGGACTGAAACCGCCTGCGATAAGCGATGCGAGGGTCATAAGCCACCTTCGCAAATATGAGGATGATCAAGACTTAGGGCTTGCACTATCGTCGTCACTCAAGACTTTGAAGATTAGTCAGTCGAATAGGATACCACTGGCCTCTGCACCAGTCCGTGAGGAAGCTGATGATGTATACAGCGGCGCGGAAAGTGATCCGCCAAATATTCGCATCCGTGAGAGTATTGTCCAAGCTCACAAGCGCAAATACAGTTCCTCAAAACTTGATTCTTCAGTCCTTGAGCCCGAGCAACAAGTCCGATCCCAAGGTTCTCAACCGACCTCTGATCCTTCATCTGGTCGATCCAATCCTACCGGATCATCTCACAGCTCTACAAATCGGATGGTCATTGCGCCAGAAACTGTGGCGCACCTCTTGTCAGATCAAATGGCCGGCATGGTCTTTGATCGACAAAGGCAGCTGTGGGTTAAGCGTAAAAGTTCTCCAAATGTAACCGGTCTCGAGAACCTTGATCACACTCCGAGTGAAGGAACTGAAGAAGACTTCTTTGGTGACATACCTGATTTGACTGTCAACGAGATGGAAGAACTGCAGAGGGTCAAAGAAGCCGTCTCCTCGGTGAAAGCGATAGGTACAGCAATAAACAAGGTGTCCATTCGCGACCAGGCGACGCTCAAGGAGATGCAAAGCGAAGGACTTGATCATGTCAAGCAGGCGGAAAAAGCGAGACCAAGAACGGCGGAGGGAAAATCTATAGTTGCTGTGGACAATAGTTCTGCACCTTCGAAGTTTTCTCACTTTGCATCCAGCGGTCCCCAACCTGACACGCGAGCTACATCCTGGGGTGATGATGCCTTGTCATGCAAAGAGCCTCAATTACCGAGCTATGCAGTTGCAGCCGCTGGGGAACGCGATGGGGATCCACATGAGGAGCAAGTAGAACACGAGATCAGCATCTTCGAAGGTCGCGACTCGCCGGCCTCAAAGCCTCGGAGCAGCAGAAAACATCAAGCAAGAGTAGTGACCGTAGCGTTTTCTTCGCCATTGGTTGATCATAGAGAATCAGAATTCGACCATGTCCATGATCTTCACTCCGAGGAAGAGGAACTGAGCCCGGACGATTCGCCCGTACGCTACAACACTCGACAGAGGGCTCCTGGCAAAAGAACTTCTCCTCGATCAGCTGGGAAACCCGGAAGCCGTTGTGTCCCCCGCCGAATGTCTCTGAGCAACCGATCCTACCTTGCACGCCCTATGTCACGCCTTGATGAAGAGGATGAAATGTCCATGGTCCATTGCTCAATCAATACTCAACACATGAGCATGGAGCTGGCGATATCGACACCTCTGCCCGTCTCCAGGAGTATTCTGGCACCACCCACTACAGGGCGGCGATCCAGTATAAGTTTCCAACTTAGCCCATTGCCAGATTTCACAGTCAATCAGATCGACAAGCCCATCGATACCAACCGCGGTCAGGTCATGAAAAGACTGACCACAAGGGAGATCGATGATAGATTGTCGCTGTCCGCTCGGAATCTCGTAAGGAACCTGACGGATCTAGAACCGTACGAACCATACTGGGACTACATACGTAGCGTCGACCTACGAGACCGCGACCTGACAACGTTGCATATGCTTGACGAATTCTGTGGGCGAATCGAAGAACTTGATGTCTCGGAGAATCAACTTTCAGGACTGAACGGCATCCCTCATACTGTTCGACAGCTCAATATTCGGGGCAACTGTGTCTCCGATCTTGCAGCATGGGACTCCCTTCGGAATCTGCAGTACCTTGACGTCTCCGGCAACCAACTTGCGGGCCTGTCTGGCTTCAAACATCTTATTCATCTACGATCATTGACAGCGGACAATAACGAGATTGAGAACCTAGATGGTCTCGAGGATCTAAATGGGTTGGTCAACCTACGTCTAAGAGGTAACCGGTTGAGGAAAGTCGATTTTGAGGACTTTGACCTGTAAGATATTTCGTGGAATAAAAAAATCCTTCTGCTAATCTCTAAACAGACGGCAGCTCACTAAACTTGACTTTCATGACAACGCGATTGTGCAAATATCCAACCTCCATCGGCTTTTAGTCCTTGAAGTCTGCATCTTGAGTGAGTACACTAAGGACCCCCTAGAGATTCTGCTAATGAAGGCAGGTAGCAACGACCTTGAATCTCTGGATTTCGCTATTTCGGTCCCTCTGTCTAGATTAGAAATCCTCGATGTTTCCGACAACCGTTTATCATTCATCGACCTAGCCGAAGTACCACACCTGAAGAATCTCAAGCTTGACAGAAATTCGCTTGCAACGATTGAAAGTGTGCGCAATTCAAGGCATCTCGAAACTCTTTCTTGGCGCGAGCAATCACTAATCCCAGCTTATGGGTTTTCGGCACAACAATATCAACACTGTCATGAAGTTCGCAATCTTTACCTGTCTGGGAACACAATCTCGACCTTCACCCCATTGACCGCCTTTCTTAACCTTCAAAGTCTCGAGCTTGCTTCCGCGGGCCTCCAAACCCTCTCTTCTGATTTTGGATTGCGGTGTCCCAACCTTCGGGTAGTGAACCTCAACTACAACGCAATACGCGATCTGCGTCCGTTGCTGGGTATCATGAGGTTGCAGAGGCTTTCTCTGATTGGTAACCGCGTTGCTAGATTACGAAGGACTGCCGCCGTAATCGACCGTCTAGGAGAGGAGCTTTTGCATATTGATTTGCGGAACAACCCTTTGACGACTGGATTCTACATGCCGCAGGAATCATCGCATACGGAGAGACGGCTCGTCCCGCGCGTCGTTTCGCAGAAATTCGTGGACGATAAAAGGGATGCGGCAGGGATTGCTGCGAAAGCATACTCACTGGGTCCGCTGGATAAAGAAGCCGACAGTGCATCACGGGAGCGATTGGATGAGGACACAAAGCTGAGGAGACGGGTTTATGAGATGCTAATCGTTAACGCTTGTAAGACGCTCGAACAATTGGATGGGCTGGATGTCGATAGGGAAAAGGTGGGAAGGAAAGATGATGTCTGGGAGCGTTTAGTCGAGCTGGGAGTCCTGAAGGAGAAGAGAAAGAGTAACGGTGAAACCGGTGTCGAATCGTTATGACAGCAACCTGCGTCTTGTTTACTGAGCGGTTAGGGTATTGATGAACAAAGCATGGAATGTGTGTATAGTAATATGGGCTTGTTTGTGCAACGATAGCACGGGCCCACAATGCTTATAAAGGCGTTGGAGGCTCTGTTGAGTTACGGCTTATTGGAAGCTCCATTATCATTAGCGTTGTAGGAAAAGAGACGAGAGATACAACTCTTGGGAATAGAAGCTGGTATATCCTTGGTAACGTGACACTTAAACTGGATGCCATTCACAGTTCTGGATACCGTAGACTTTGACTTTGGTTCGGATACCTTATTTGTAAAGTTGGTATTTGATAGCCAAGGTCATTGGTATTCAATCGAGTTACTAACCCACCCTATAACGAACCACATCACACCCTCCCTTACTTCGATATCATCCATTAAGAACATTTCCTGATAAACATAGCAACGATACCCTCTGTGGTTGCTGGGCCGTAACGCTGTGTTAGAATAATTAGTTGTGCAGCGCGCTCATCGGTCAAGATCAACACTTATGCAGCCTGTTGGCACGCTGTGAGGATGAATGCGTTATGCTAAGCTTGAAATGGGGTGTGGACGGGATGTGGGACAAGGCAGCAATAACTAGCAAGGAGCAGTAAGTCTGAGGTATCTGTCTCTGCGTATCACCACATGCTCCAGCACAGCCCTTTACCTAGACTGGTTTCATCCATAGATCTCAGAGGAGTAGCATATAATGGTGTAGGATAGATGCCGTTGGCCAGAAGCTCGTCGCTGATTCGCCGGAGCGCTAGGCCCGCACCTGCCACAAACATCTCCAAACGCGTGCCGCATTACTGCACTGCCAGCCTGCGCGATCTGGCAGGAGTATCTATTAATGGCCGCGTCTATAAGTCGGTGAGTGGTATTTGTTCGGGCATGTCAACACTCGGCAAAGACACATGTTGTCGCCGTGCGGAGATCATGAAGCAAGGAGGAAGGAGGGAAGGTGCGGAATTCTGGCCAACCAATGACGAGAATCCTTCGAGTTCGTCATGATGACCAACAACACCTGCCATGCTCGAACTTAGGCTGCACTACATTTCTGTTCAATCATTTCTTGTGTGCTTGTGTAGAAGCTGTTTCGGTTGTCGTATCGATTCTCTCAACCCATCATGGCAGGCCGCAACGGCAGTAGCAACGACAAGCACATCGAGCGGGACTCATCTCAGATCTCTACAGCCTCGCGGAAGTCCAGTATCGCCAGAGCCCGCCCAAGGAAGCACTCACTGGTGACGCCCACCTCAGCAAAAACGCTCGAGTCGTTCCCCTCGCTGTCGCCCGATGCCTCGCCTGGTGCGAAGTCCCCGCATATGCTCGTGGCCAGTCCACAGCCTCAGTCGCGGGACCCTGGGCCTTTCAACACTTCCTCAAAAATCACCCCATCCATTGTCCAAAGCCTGATAACGAGCACTCCCTCTTTCACAGGTCGCTCAGCTCTCTTTGGAGATTCACCTACGGGCATTACACAGACGGTACCTGGCACACTACATGATGCCAGTGACAAGGAAATTCAACAGGCCATCACCAAGACTGGGGCTATCACACTAGTACGCCAACTTGCGGAAGACTTGGCCCAGCGGGATGCCGATATGACGGCGTTTAGGCGGCGGGCGGAAGCAAGGGAAAGAGAACTCAAGAAGATGCTGAGAGAGGTCAAGGTTTCGAACTTGGCTGTCGAATCGAGGCTCCATCGCATCGGCAATGTTGTCGATGGGGAGATCACCCTCCAAGACCCACCTGCCAAAGGCGGCAGGAGGAGCACAGGGGCCAGGGGCGGGAGAGGCTCGATGTCTGCTATTACAGGCGGATACGATGAGCTGATGGGAGAAGCATTGAAGGACGATATTGGGCGGATCAGTGCCGAGATTGATGAAGGCTACCTTGACTCACTGGAACCAACGGACAAGCAGGCTACGATTAAGGCGCGAAGCGTCTTCTCGAAAGGGTCGGATGGGAAATCGACGACATCCAGTCTGGACTCGCAGGGTCGGCCTAGAAGCACGACTCAAGGTTGGAGGGAATACATATGGAGTGGTAACGGTACAAGCCGGAACAGTCGAGCGAGCAGTGTGATTAGCGAATACAATGAAGATGCGCAAGGTATATCAAGCGCGAGAGGCTTGAATGGGACCAACGGGGGTCGGAAGAGACTGAACGATGATTTGTTTGAGCCTCCCACGCGAGCTTCAACAACGCAGACCTCAAGCGCTGATCAGTCACGGAAGTCATCGACATCTATTGCGTCCTGGAGTATCACCAAGTTGTTCGCTGGCGCTCAGAAGGCGAGTCGTGAAGCCGAACAGCAGAAGACCGTTCGAGGAAGGTCGGCTACTGCTGGTGGTGGGCAACCCAAAAATTCAAGGACTATATCTACCGCCTCAGGTCCAGCATCCATGTCGGCTAAAGAAGCTTTGATGAAGGTTGGAAGTAAGGAGTCCTCTACAAATCTCAAGCCATCCCACAAACCTGTCCAACCTCTCACTCTTGGATCAAGCGGTGCGCCGCACCCTAATGTCCCTCAGATCCCTACGAGTCCAACATCCGTCAGTGATGCAACCAATCTGGGACCTGTAGAAATGGACACTATTCACCCGCCAGAGTCCAAGCCTCCGACTCTGGCCCAATTCAGAAATCGTCAAGGCTCGTTCGAGCTTTTGACGGACCGATTCGGCTTCATCTACGATCAGCGTCGGAGGAAGAAGGAGATAGACACCTCGCAACGCCATACAAGAGGCAAGTCGAATGCGAGTGGTAATGTGGAGATGATTGGCAGCGGTCGAGATTCGTCGAAAATCACAGACGCCGATCAAGTGTCTCAAAGGTCGAAAAGCAATTCTATTCAGCGACCAGGTACCCCGGCTTCTATTGATAGCAGAGCAGAAGAGAAGCCTACCAAAAGATGGCAGGACTATTTGAAGATCGCAACGTTTCCAACAGAGCTGCTCTCTCATACGCCGTCCGCGAAACCAATCAATCCAGTCATCACTCCCGAGCCCCCTAGTCCCAATCCTCGACTCAAACGAGCTGTGACCGGTGGTTCGTTGCCATCTACGAGTCTCAATCCCGAGCCTGAACTGTCGCCTATCACGGCAGGAAATGCTGAAATGGCTCAGTCTTCCATGAGTCCTACGGGTACCAAAACCCGGTCCTCGGCAGTCGAGGCCGAGCCAGTGAAGCTATTGTTAGCGCAACTTACCGAACTCCATGACAGCCTCCAGCGTGACAAGACCATCAAATGGAACGAATTTCTGCGCAAAGTCCGAGCTGAACGTAAGAAAGAAGGGGAAACAGTTGCAGCCACTGATGCCCGCTCGAAGCAAGCAGCCATGCCAGAAGTCTCAATTGCAGATGGCGAGATGATCGGTGTCGCGGGCCTCGGTAACAAAGGTAAAGTTGGGAGAGCCAAATGGAAAGAGCTCAAGCAGCTTGTCCTCGGAGGTATCCCGGTCGCGTATCGTGCCAAAATTTGGGCTGAGTGCAGCGGTGCTTCGGCCCGTCGCATACCAGGGTATTACGACGACCTGGTCAGCAAAGGCGTGGACGATCCTGAGATAGCAAATCAGATCCAGATGGACATCAATCGCACCTTGACCGACAACGTCTTCTTCCGTAAAGGCCCCGGCGTGGCAAAACTCAACGAAGTCCTCATAGCCTATTCCCGCCGCAACCGTGAAGTCGGCTATTGCCAGGGCATGAATCTCATCACTGCATCGCTACTGCTAATAATGCCAACGGCGGAGGATGCCTTCTGGGTCCTCACAAGCATGATTGAAGATATCTTTCCGCAACATTACTACGATAAATCTCTACTTGCCTCTCGCGCCGACCAACAAGTTCTGCGCAAGTACGTCAGCGAGATCCTCCCCCGCCTCTCGGCTCATCTCGACGACCTGGGAATCGAACTGGAAGCCCTGACATTCCAGTGGTTTCTAAGCGTCTTCACAGATTGCCTTTCTGCCGAAGCTCTGTTCCGAGTCTGGGACGTCGTTCTCTGCTTCAACGACGGCAGCACATTCCTGTTTCAAGTAGCGCTCGCACTGCTAAAGCTGAACGAGGCTCAGTTGCTCGAATGCGATAATCCGGCGAGGGTGTATGGTTATATCGGGAACGAGATGACCGATCATGCCATCAGTATCGATGGGCTTATCGATGCGAGCGATGGGTTGAAAAAGGTGATTACGAGGGCGGAAGTCGAGCAGAGGCGGGCGCACGCTATTGATGAGGAACGGAGTCGAGAGAGGGGTAGGCTGAGAGGAAGTAGTGATGCCGCTGGTACGACTGATAGTACTGGAGGGTTGAGTATAAGGGAGCCTAGACCCCTTGAGGATGGGTAAAGTGGTGGTGATGGATGATACTCGTTCTCTTCTTCCTCTCTGCTGGAAATGATACCCCTCGGCATCCGGTCGTGTACTACTTACAACATACTGCATGCAAGAAGGCCTTTGTCATTTCAAGCACATCATTGTCAACTCATTGCTCCAACCCAAATCTTGCTTTGCGAAATATATTCTCTTGTACTCCACTCTTTATCCTCCTTCCTTTTCACTTAAAACCCAGTCATTCCAGTCATGCCATCCATCCATTCCTATCCTATTCCCCGTCCCAATGACCAAGCTAAACCTAAACCCTCCCCATTGCCATATCCACTTTCTTTGCACAGACAGTAAAGCCCTTGATGCTGGACGGATCTCCTATACACGTTCGCTTGAATTCTTCAAAAAAAACTCCGTGCGTATCGAAGGTATATAAATAAGATGGAATATAATACCATTACTTACTTATTAAGAATTGGGGGAATGCGGGTAGTAGTATATTAGTATAAAGGGCTTATATGTTGTAAGATCTGCAATTGGTGATATCGACTGAACGGGGCTTTTGTTTTGTTATTTATGATGTGGGAGATGAAGAATCGGAGGGGGTGGATATGAAGGTGTTGGATGAATATTCTGGCAAGGGTTAGGGCGCTTTTTGATGGGTGTTGTGGGGAGAGAGATGCAGGAGGTTATACCTATATCATGACGAGGAGGTAAGGAGCTTTATCTTTGGTTGGTTGTTATGTCTCCTGCTGAAATTTGCGGATGGTTGTTGGGGAAGGGGAGGTACAACAGTAAAGGGGAAGGGGAAGGGAAATGGAGGGGGGGGGAAGGGAAATGGAGGGGGGATCGTTAGGGGAAGGCGGAGGCGTATGTTTGTATTTGAGGAGGGGAGGTGAGAGAAGAAAGGGGATGCAAGGTACGGCAATGAATACGTTTATAGCTTATGTGTGAGATGGTCTAGCGGTGTCGATGATTTTTTTTTTCGTGTGGGGGTTTTGGTGGGAGAGATGTCCTGCTTCTGGATTTTGGGTTGGGATTGTTATTTGGGGGGAGGGGTTTGGGGTTTGGGATTGGCATTGGCATTGGCATTGCGATTAGATTTGGGAATGGGGTTTGAGCAATGGTGGGGGTACGGTGGGGATTGTTTTGGGTTGTTTTGGGTTGTTTGGGTGTTTGGTGTTGGGGACTTGTGTTACCTAGAAAACCCTAAGCCGAGTACAAGAGTAAGGATGTCGGAATGGGGTTTTGCTAAAGAGGGGTGCTAGTTCGTTACTGTCATATTCATGAATCTGGGCGTTAAAACCTCTCTGTTGTGTAATGATTCTCCGTTGGAGTTCGGTTGTTTAGTGTTTGTTGCTGTCCAACCGCAATCAAGATGCTGTTGATTGGGGGTGAGCTGGTGTGGTGTGCTGGTCAATGCTCTTCTATTCGCGTCAACCTGAGTCTATCTGGACATTGTTCTTTAAACCTTGTTACAATCTTGTTTCAATCCTGACTTCAATCCTATCCCAACATAATCACGAATCCTGTTGGTACTTCTGCTATTAGGGTCCTACCCTATTGTATCGACGTAGCATCCGTGGGAACAGCCTCCGTACTACCCTCTTCCCTTTTGGGGTGATAGATCACTACCAATAGCCAATAATTCCCCTCGCTCTGTTTACGGTGTTCCGTCAGAATCCGTCCGGTCGATTCAGCCGATGGCGGTTCATCATCTTCTGTTATGTAAGCCCTGATCGGCACGTCATCGATGCTATGATAACGACTAAGATCAGCAGCTACATGATGTGTCGTGTCAGAGTAAGGACGCACGTCATGTTGTGCAAATAAATATGAGCATCCCACGCATTGTGAACATTGTCCAACTTGACGGACATGACGTTGTCGTCGTCCTTGAATCCTAAATCACACTGTGCGCGTGCGGTGTGAGTATCTCGTGTATTGGTGATCCGTCAGAGACTTACGTTCACGACTCCACTGAATAGGAAGAGCTCCTTCTTAATCTCATCATGAATCTTTTTCAGCCGCTCGGTGCCTATGGCCTTTTGTGATACCGGTGACTTAGTTTGTATAGTTGATGTGGTCATTGATTTAGACGTACCTCAAGCAGGGTCTGCTGTTCGGGAGTGCTGCTAGTAGCCATTTCTGTGTTCGATCTATGGACCGGCGGTGGTGTTGAAGATTGAGACGCTTTTGAAGATTGGAAGTCGATGGTGGTAAGAGAGTCTTGTTGGTATGTAAGGATAAAGGAAAGTCCACGGTCCAGCTCTCACTCTTATACATCGGCACTGCACGTAAGATTCCTAAAGCAGTACGGTGGCAAGTACAAAAGCATGGTCGTACGATCCCGATACCGTGGCTCGCCAATATTAGACGAGGCACTTCCTTTGTTGTATTCTGTAACAGGTATTCGGGATTACGTACGCATACTAAGTCATTGGATGACGATAATGCTCGAAATGCTTGGGTTCTCTTCCAAAAAAAGAACGAAAATGAACAGTTTTGGTACGCTTGAAATAAGTGTGGCGATAAATGATTCGTCGTGGGACCAAGAGGGCGTTGTTTTGATACTCGAAAGAGGAACCCAGGGCAGTGGTCCTAGCGCACCCAAACGAGCACCGCCTCTAAAAGTTGGATGGCCATTGGTCACCTGGGCTGGGTTAGCCCAAGGAACTTTTCGGTGTGCTTATTGTATTCATAAGGAGCCGTGCCCATAACCTTTTCTGAGTACTTTCTCCTGCTGTATTACTAGCACACAACTGATTCCATACTACTCCAATACCATCACACTTCAGTATTCACTACTTAGAGCCTACCCATTCTTCACTACCTTCACTAACGAAAGAATGCCAATTCCAAAACCGAGAGCGGATGACCGTCGCCGCGTTCCTGTTTACGACCAGAACGGGCACCAACTCTGCCTAGTCAACCAGATATTCCTTAATCGTCAGTATCGCCTTCAATCTGATTAGTGCGTCCGAGGGCTGACTGCGAAGAGAGCAGCTTCTGAATACGAAGTCGTATCTCTCCCACGATTCCGCGGTACTTTTGATCTTTATGGCTCCAACGGTCCAAGAGGGGAGAGCTACGCCATTGTTACCCGGGCAGATGACGATGTAGATGGCAAGAGCTTCATGGCCCGCATTTATTATGGCCATTTGGGATGGTGGCAGGGCCGGATCATGCGGATGATTTCGAAAAGGAGGAGGGAGTTGTGGGTTGGACCGATGCCTGTCAGCTTTCGTTCCGGATAAATCGACATGTTGGGGGCGGTGCTACTTGGGGACATGACAGTATGTCGAGTACGTTGGATGCTTTCATTTTTGCCCAATTCGAGATGCTGCTCCCCGGGTATGTAAAGTTTGGTGGGATCTTTCCAAGCAGATATTCGCGATTGCGTGTACAATAGTGACTTTGTTCGAATCATCGCCGTTCATACCATTTCGCTAATGAAGGACGGGTGTGCAGGATCTCCTTTGGTACCCAGGTTTACTTGTATGTCAGCAGTACGAGCTTAACGTCTAAAGTGTTGGAAACAGAGCTAGGCGAACCGTGGAAGCTTGGGAGGATATTGGCGACCAAGAGGCAGGAACGGAAACAGTCTTTGTCGAGAACAGCCGCTACCCCTTGTATGATACTCACAAGCAAGAGTCTATCGACCACGCCATTTCGCTCATGAATCCGTGACGTTGATGCTTGTATGGACGTGACTCAGCATAGCAAATGAAGGAGACATACCACCTGCTTATCACGCTTCGATCAATTGAGGAACAAGGTATTAATACGCCAGTAAAGGTGGACGATCAACAGCAAAGTCACCGTGAACCCCATCACTGATCCAAGCCCATATTTGTCGCTGTAACGAACATCCATCAACACACTATCTCCCTCAGATCGAAAAGCACACTTTCTTTCACACTTACACTATTACTTGTCCTGGCGAATTTGGCACTCGTCTCGGCTGTACCTCGGTAAAAACCCCTGAGACGAGTGCCTTTATGGGATACTTACTGCTACTTCATCGCTTCTCACTTATCGATCTCACATGTGCCATTGTTCGGGAAGCCAGAATCGACTGATTTATGTGTGACACGGTATTGCTCCAGATCCAGTATACTCGGGAGTCTCAACACCAAGCTCAGCCGTGAGCCGTCAGAGTTCATGGTACTTCTGAGAGCCTTGACTGGTATAATGGTAAGAGATGGCCAACCATAAGTCAACGTTGAGAGCTTCGTCTGACTGAGCTCATCGTTCTTCTGGAGGAGGGGCATATCCGCGATAGTGATGACTTTTCGTCAATGCTGATAGAAGGTGCAGGGTATTCTGTTGGAGTAACACCAATATCCGGTCCTCACTTCTTAGACGAATTTGTCACTATCCAGTCGGTGTTCTGCATGGACAGCTCCATTCAAACAGTGTCTCGTGAGAACTCCGCAGTCTCATTTCTTGAAAGAGAAAGAAAATGGTGTAAAGTCTCCGGATACTTATGTAGAATAACTGAGGTTGAAACTAGAACTATTCTAGCGTCTTGGCACCTCCAACCTCGGCCCAACCCCAGTTCGCTCCCCGCAACCAGCTCCGCTTTCTATCGTCTCCATGCTCCCAACCGTTCGATCACCCTCTCCACATCTCCCATCATGAGCTCCACCCCTAAGCAGCGCCTCCAAGCGCTGAGCGAGCATCTCACCACCAAGTCCACCGACCCCGCCACCACCGAAGATCTCCCCAAAATCCGTCGCATCGCCCCCAACTCAGCAGGCCCGTACCTCTCCCCCCATCCCCTCCACTCAGCGCCCACAATCGACTAACGAAAACCCCCCGACAGCCGCATACAAGGCAAAGTAGCCATCGTAACAGGCGCCAACTCCCCCCTCGGCATCGGCCTCGCCACCGCCCACCAATACGCCCACAACGGCGCCCGCGCCCTCTACATCTGCGACCTGAACTCCTCACACCTCTCGACCCACGCAAATGAACTCAGCAAACTATACCCAACCGTAGACATCCACACCCGTAGCTTCGACGCCAGCGACGAAACCGCGCTAAAAGCCGTCATCGACGACGCGATCCAGCGCTACGGCCGTCTCGACATCTTCTTCGCCAACGCCGGCATCGTCGGCACCCACACCCCCTTCCTCTCCATCTCAGCCCCCTCCTTCCTCCAAACCCTCCACACAAACGTCCTCAGCGTCTTCCTCGCCATAAAACACGCCGCGCCCGCCATGCAACTCACCTCCATGTCCAAACCCGAACCTGGAGGCGGTATCATAGCCACAGGGTCTGTGGCGGGGATCAGAAGTAATGCGGGGAGTACGGATTATTCGGCGTCGAAGGCGGCGGTGGGGAGTCTGGTGCAGACGTGTGCGTGGCAGTTGGCTGGGACGGGGGTAAGAATCAATGCCGTGTTGCCCGGTCTGGTGGAGACGGGGATGACGAGGAGTGTTTATGAGAGGGCGAGGGAGAGGGGGACGGAGGGGGGGGTGGGGGGGTTGAATCCGTTGAGGAGGGGGGGCGTGGCGGATGAGGTTGCGAGGGTGGTGCTGTTTTTGGGGAGTGAGGAGGCGAGGTGGGTGCTCTTTCTTTCTCTTGTCCGAAGAAACCGTTACAACGAAGGAAAGCTACTGACCCAACCCCCACAACAGCTACGTCAACGGCCAAGGCTGGGCCGTCGATGGCGGACTGAGCGCTGGTCATCCGGTCGTGCCTGGGAAGTTGGCGTAGACGTCGGATATCAGACCGATCTCAATCTGCGTTGCAGACCGTCCAGTCCGATCAGGTGGGTGGTGGAGGGGAAGTGTATTGTGCGAATCAGGTTTGAAGAGGTTGTGTGTAAGAGGGGTGGGGGGCGAGGGAGGAGTGGGAGGGGGAGGAGGGTATGCAGGGAGGGTTAGAAATGTATGAAATATGATTTATGATCTGGGAAAGGGGTCGTGTATATATGTATAGCGCTTTGTATGAAACGGTAAGTAAGCTTGTTCGAGGGCAGGAGAGACTCTCTGATCGATCGGCGTCTTCCCTCCGACTTCCCGAGACGTAAGAATGGAAAGACGGAGTGTGACGCTACAGCTACAGCTACGCGCATGAGTATGGGTATAAGTCCCGACAAAGCCACAACACCGCACACCATCCCATTTGGACCGCGAGGCTAACCTCGCAACGCACCACCAGCTCCCCCCTCAAAATCCCTCCCCAAAACCTCAATCAACCTTCTCTCATCCACCCCTCCATCCCCATTCACCCCCCTCCACCCCCCTCCATCCCCCACACCCCAACTCCCTTCCTCCTCCACAACCTCGATCCCCCCCTTCTTGCCCCCCGCCACTTTCATACGGAAAAACTCTTCGTCGCTAATAAACCCCTCCGGTAATCCCTCCCCCGGGTTCTGATGCAGTACATATATCGTCGGATATTCGAGCACGAGTCTGTTTGTTAGAGCGCCTGCTAGGTTTGTACTGGGGGGTAGGGGGATGAGGACTGGGTGGCGGGAAGGGAGGGAGGGGTGATGGAGGTGGAAGGATAGGGGTGGGGTTGGAGGTGGGGATTTTGGGGTGGAGGAGGGGAGGGGCGTTTGGTTGGGGTTGAGGAGGGTAGTGTCGTTTGGGGTGGTTTGCTGCTGGGATTTTTCTGGGTTATCACCCTCGTGCCGTCCGTTGGGTTCCGACTCGATATGGTCCGTTTCCGATGGTTTGAGTTCTCCCATGTGCTCTCTTCTAAGTCCTTCTTCCGGATCCGCAGCCTTGAGGGCGTCTTCGAACCCTTTCTCTTCCGCCTTTAGCTTGCGATTGATCCCTTCTCTCCAATCTTTGAGTTGCTGTTCACTGTCTAGTGCGACCCGTGTTTTGGGCTTTGGGGTTGTACGCTCATTCTGACCTTTTCTTCTTCGCTTTCGTAATTGAAAATGTGTTAATCCGGCCCTCTCCGATACTGATGGCTTATCCTCATTGGGTAGTGTCACTGCTTCAGATGTCTCCAAAAGGGACTCTGTGGGATCGACATCGCTCGGTGAATTAGTAGTCGTGATGTTTTCCAAGGATGACTGATAGATCGAGTCTTGTGATGGACCAAGATTAGATATGGTTGACTCGGTCGCTTCTTGATTCGATTTCTGTCTCTTGCTTGGGCGATCTGGATTCAACCAATTCAAGTGGGCAGTGTAGGCTTCAGAGATTGGCTGCGTCTCAGGACACATGCCTAGTGCTTTGCTTCCATCGGGTTGGACCCATTCGACAGTCCATCTTAGTGTTCGCGTCCTACTCGAGGTGGCGGTTATTTAGGAACCTCCCTACATTCAGAGACAGTAGTGTGACTCACTTTGCCGTAACCCTAGTAGCATTTAGCTTACTTCTACTCATCCCCTTCGGCGCCCTCACTACAATGACCCCACATCGCTCAAGCGCAGCCTCTAACGCTTTCTCTCCCTTCTCGTATCGGTGCTCCCTCGATGGTACATCATCCACCAAAATGACTCCTCTTGACGTGGCATTTCTCTCCGCATGGTCAAGTTCGCGCTCAATGCTTGTGAGATAGTTGTAATCGTGGTCGATACCCTTTGGCGTGGCGAGGTCCTTTTGCTTGACGTAGACTGAGGGGTCGCGGACGCCATTGCATTCGGCCCATTGCTTATGACGCTTGATGCAGGGGAGTGAGCAAGTTAGGGTGGAGCAGCGCGGGCAGCGGTAATTGTGTGGTTTAACATGGCTGTTGAGACTTATTGTTAGCTGACTTGGACCTGTTTGTTCGTTTCGATAGGTTCCACTAACCATATACTGCAAAGAGAGCTTAAAAGAGGGTCAGACATGTCGATGAGTGATAATTCGACGGATCTGTCGACAAAGGAAATGTTCTCTCGGCTAGATATCGATAAGGTCACTAGTGCCTATCAATGCACGCGAATACCGAGCTAACGAGAACACTAGGCTTGAATGAGAACCCGATGTCCCCATTATCTGCCTGCTCCATACCTTACCGTAGGCGAATTTTGGGTTTCTTCTTGTAGCTAGTCACCCAAAGCACCAGATATTGTTACTGAAATCTATGAAACGGAGACCCAAAAATCTCAAACCGTTCAATCTATGTCTAATGTCCATAGTTCCTTGCGGCGTTCAATGCCTGTTTTGCGGCAGCATTTGCTCAACTCGCAGAATAGTCTCGTTGTATATGAATCTACCTACAGAAAATTTAAGCTTTGAGAGCATGGACATTCGAAGACTTTTATGGCTCTTATTTGTGAAAAGAGTGTCAGAAGGCTAGAAGGTGACTTCAGAATATCATCGAGTTGTTAATCCTTTATATCATTCGAAGACACGAAATCCAAAGGAACGTCTTAGCTGAAAATCCACCAACCCATAAATTCAATGGCAGGCGATATTGACGCAAAGGTGCAGCCTCTTCTAGTAACTCTCCCGGGGCCTATTCCAAAAATTCAAGAGCGAAGTCACAACGCGAGGGTGACTGGCGCACCTGGTGAAGGCACATATGCGTAGCAAGCTCGACAGTATGAAGGTGTCATGTTCTCGATCCTTATTAAGGAGGTCCCTCTTCAGCAGATCCATGTTGCTTCATGCATGATTGCAAGAGCGTCACCCCGCCGGCAACCAGGAGGCGAGGATCTGATACCGATTCTTAGGTAAAGTAGCACTTCAAGCGACGTCACCTTGCTTGTCTTTTGCCGTTCTCGCCATCTCCTCCAATACCGCGACTGCCTCGTGCTGTCTCCCCAGCGGTACGAATAAGTGGTCATGGAAGAACCCACTCACGGGGTTGACGCCGATGCCCAACCCGGTCAGCTTCTCGGTAATGGCAGCCATGAATCCTACAGCTTCCAGCGAGCTATGAACGTTGCAGGTGATCATCTTGCATGGGAAAGCGTAATCAACGATGTTGTTTTCTTCGGCCGAAGTGAGCGTTGTGATGATGGTAGTGCCCTCCTTCTCGTGGAAGACCATCTGGGCGCTTTCCTCGAGTACTCTTGGAAGAGGGGAGGAAGGAGGAAAGGTGAGAAATACAAAGGTGCAGGGGTGGAGCGTCAAAGTGAGTGTGGAGAGGAGGGTGGAGAGGGATGCTTCGCCTGGTGCTGAGCCTTTGAGGGTCATCAAGTTTGTCGCAAAGAGTCCAAAAGCAGTGACAGTATTCTCAAAGATTCATGCGGAGCATACGAAGGATGCTCGATTTGACGGAAAATGTACGAAATGTTCCAAAGCGAATAGAACAGGAAGACACCAGGATGAGGCAAGCGGAGCGGAGATTGGTTGAAATTCGAGGCGGACGGGGCGGGGACGGCAGGCCGGCATGCACTGCTCGCATGGACTACCTTACTGATCGACGATCTGAAAATTCAAGCTTCGGTTATCGTAATTTTGGGGTAATTATTGGAAATGGTAATGGAAATTGGGGGAATTAATTCTTTATCCCTGGTAGCAGCTAAGATACTTCAGGGGAATTCCATTGGTCCGCTTGATTCTCAACGCCCGCCCTTTCTTGACGTAATCATACCTCGCAGCATGTGGTGATATACGCACTTCAAAAGGTTATAGAAAAGTAAATTCTGGTCGGAGAGTCACACGCATCGTACCATAGATTTGTAGTCTTTTGAGTTCTCTTGGCACTGTATTGACCTTCAAGGTACGATAGTTGAGAAAGTGAGAACGAATGCGGGTGGAAGATCCCACCACTGCCCCTGTCCCGGCTCCTCGCAGTACCCTTGTAAGTGCAGTATCACATTTTAGCTCATCGGTGTCAACCTTATACGGCTAGAAGTTCAGTGGGAACCTGCATCCCCGTGCAACGGCGTGCAGACTATCGTCTTATTGGACTTCACCCCCAATCTGGAGCTGCATGGACCCTTGATGATTGGGCCTTTCCTGTACTCCCTCTTCCTTGTCAATCGGAGGGGGAAGCCCAAACCTTGCAGCATATGCTCTTCCCTCCCTTGACCCAATGCCTTTTATGTACGGATTACCATACAATACCATCTTGCACCCTTCATCCTTGTTCCTCCTTCAACGTACCGACTCTACGTACATGTCGTTTCCCAGGAAGTCATTCTCACTGTGCTTCCCAGCAAGTAACATTGAGTAGACCGTGGAAGGTGCCTGTTGTACCTGCATATCCCGCGTCTATGCAAGCTATAAGCGACAGCTATTCCCCGTGCTAGACAACCACCAAGGGCGCATTGACACTCACCGATCATTACCTACAACCAACTAACTAGTATCGGTCACCGCGTTGCCAATTGACCGCGTGGGACCAGCCACAGCCAACGGTCTGCCTGCATTGACGCGCTCCAATTCTTTCGGCCTCCGACTCACGGCTGAGATGGGACCTTCACTACGAGACCACACATCCTTCGTTCGACCACGAACTCGGGATAGACAGTCGGAAAGGCCCGCCACGACAGACCATGGCGAACATTCTCTCATGATCCCAAGCCGAACTTCCTCCCTACATTCACGCATCACACAACCCATACCATCCACCCTCAACATCAAGCCCAGTCAACGAACGCCCAAGACTCTCACACATGCCTACATGGTATGCGGTGTTGGACGAGAACCATCACAATGGGTTAAAGCACCCCCGCCGGCTCAGGGCAAAATTGGCCACATGAAGGGGGCTATCGGCCAATTCTGGCTCCCCGAGATACTGGGTAGCAGCCCACGCTTGGAGCAGGACAATGAGATTGCAAGGGCGTTATATGCTGCCATGAGGGTAGGACAAATTCCAATATGACCGCCTGGTTGTGATGACTGACATGACTAGGCGTGCTTTCCACACGACGTCGAAGTTTGCACTGGCCGAAGCCAACCACACTGTGTACATCATTCTTTCGTCCTTCAACAAGACTCCTCACATACGTTGTACGGCATTGCATTACGAGTGTGGTCACGAGCAGACGAGAAGCGTGCGGAGACAATTCGTGACTTGAGGAAGCGGACGGAGGCAGACTACTATGGGACCTCGGATGAGACCTATTGGATCCCATACTGCTTGAGCTTTCTGTCTAGATATCCTCTCTATGATCTACTGGGTGATTACCTACGAGGAATGTGGATCCACTGGAACAAAGCTACGAACCTATTTCACGCCGAGGAGGTCTCGCGAATCCTCAGCTTCCCAGCACCACGGCTCAATGACCTCGTGCGAATAGATATGAAGGACTACGCTCTGTGTTATCAGTTTCCATCTTCACCGACTGGCTTCCAGAATTTCAGCATGTGGCCTCTATTTACTTGCTTGTCGATTCCCAATATCGTTGGTGTAATCGAAGCTGCGGTATCGGCAACGCGACGGATCATATTCGTAAGCCACTACCCGGCAATGCTCACCGTTGCGACGGAAACCATTCGTCACTGTATACGTGTCTACGAATGGAGTGGTCTGTATGTGCCCGTCGTGCATGCCCGCCACGCGAAGGAGCTAGTCTTGGAGCCGGGACCATACATGCTGGGTATAACAGCAGAATGCCGGACCCTGTTCACTGCACCCTCTGATGCTCTTGTCATCGACCTGGATCGAAACTACGTGATGACATCGGCGCCTCCGACGGTGTTGGCATCGGGACAAAGAGCCAAGATGATATCGAGATTGACGAACGCTCTGAGTGGAGATGTTGCACCGGCTGGTGTGCCTGCGCACCTACGGTCAGCATACGGAGGTGGCAAGCTAATTCCCGCTGGTCAAATCATTGTCATGAGGGGTGAAGTGGAAAGCGTGGAGAATCCGCCTTGGTGGAATCAGGACAGCGTTATGAGTGTCATGGATCATGTATGTGAGAAGCTCGGTCGCAATACTGGCATGAAGGCGATTTTCGGCAGCACGGTCAAGAAGCCGTTGATGACCAAAGTTTCAATGCGTCATCTCAATGAGATCGTCCGCGAACGCAATCAATACTCCAGAGATGCAATGGAAGCATGGCAGGACTTCATTAATCTTAAAGGCAGAATGGATGGCGAGCTCACCAAGGTCACCAAGCGAAACAACTTCCTCGTAGACGAGCTCGAAAGTTGGAAACAACAGGTATGCTCGCAGACCGTCTTAATCTATGTGTTGGTGCTGATGATGTTTCTAGTTCCTCAAATTCCAGGCCTTTGCAGAACAGCTCACAAAAGAAACCCAAGAGCTGAAAGTCAAGATCGAAACTCACAAGCGCGAAAATCGCCGTCTTACATCGCTTATCGAGCAACAGAAAGATGACGCCGCTCGCCTTACCGTCCGTCTGTCCGGCACTGAGAAGCAACGAGACGATGCCCTCGAAGCGCTTGTCCTCCAGCAAGATATTGCCGAGGAGCTCGAGCGCGAACGCAAGCGCAACAAGAAAGAGCTCTCTGCTCTCCAGCACACCAATGTCACCATCATCCGCCAGCGTGACGAGTCACAACGTGTGGTTCTTCATCTACGTAGTCTTATCGATGGTCAAACTCACCATATGGAGCACATTGTGCGCTCTCTAAACAAAGCGCCAGAGCTCAGCGACTACATCGAGGAAGGCTACGAGGATGGGCCCGAAGAGGAGGACCACGAGTCATTGGGCAGCGAAGCAGGTCACCGTGTTCACAGTCTCCGCGAGGAACCAGAGTCCCGTCGTTCGTTCTCGAGATCAAGCACTTATGATGGCGAGAAGCGTGACAATGAGAAGGTCACCCCTGAAATGGAGTCCCGCTTCTTCTCGCCTCTTGTCGGTACCAAAGCAGGCTCTCGCCTCAGCATCGCCGATGTTGCCGATCGCCATATCCGAGACAAGACTGACGCCATTGCATACATCATCCGAAATATCAGCGACCAGTGCGCTGCCGCCGTGGAGGGTCTGCATCTCGCCCGGAATGCTGAAGCCGAAGATCCTGGACATCGCGGCCCAAATCTTCGCGCCTCCACCAAGAGCTTGCACAAGCATCAGGCATCGGACGGCGACGCTTCGATGCACACGGATGTCAGCCAGCTAGGCGCTACCGACGAAATCGAAGAACACGACAGCGGTCACGGCGGCTCCACCGGCCATCTGACACCGCATGACGAGCATGGCGGCCGGCAGAGCAGGAATTCGAGCATTCCGCCAACACCAGACTTGATCGGGGGGAGATCCAGTACCAGTATGAGCGGCTACAGTAACAGCACGGCGCCGACTCAGAATAGGGACAGTCATCAGTGGCAGACGCAGCACGATGGCGCCAAGGGTGTCACGGTCATAGACGGTGATGAGCCAGCACATGACGAGGGGTCGGAGGCTGGACAGCAGGTGGAGGAGGAGGTTGTCGGTAAGAGGATTAGTGAAGCGAGGCCTGTGGCGGCGAGGTTGGCTGCTGCTTGATTCTTGAGTTGGGTTTCTCGTCGTTGGTTGGAAGGAGTTGGGTTTTGGGGTAGAGGTTTGGAGGTGTTTGTAAGGGTGGGATTTTCGGGTTTGTGATTGATATCCTGATACTTTTCTTGAATCTTGGAAGTCGATTTTCCGTCTCTGTCATAATCTACCCATCTGTCTGTGGTGTATATCAGTAATTTAGAAAAGTTCATTCTGTACTTTTGCCTTCTATTCAACCTACTTCGTTTCCTCGTCGGATCTTCTCTAACATCTCTACAACATACGCTAAGCTATGAGGGATTTCTCACCATGCGTTGTGCGATATGAAACCAGGTTCGTGGTAGTAGGTAGGTGTAGGGACGACGGCCTTTGTTGCTCGTGTCGTCTATAGAGTATTTAGTATTGGAGAGTTGGAGAGTTGGAGGTGATGAAGATGGATGGATGGGGGAGTGGGATATAAGTCTTTTGATGATGATGTGGTTTTTAGAATTTACGGGGGATGAGAGGGGTTTGGGGGGGTATGGGAGGGGTATTAGTGGGTTTGGGGATGGATGGGATGGATGGGTGATGGGGAGAGGTGTGCGGGTTCGTGGGAGGGGGAGAAGGTGAGGTGAGGTGGATGGGGTGGGGTGGGGGAGAAGGTGAGGTGAGGTAGACGAGGTGGACGGATGGGGTAGGGGAGAAGGTAAGGTCGACGAGGTAGATGGAAAGGGTGGATGGATAAGGGTGTGGAGACGAGGAGGTGACAATTACTATGAATAAGAATATTCTACGCAAGAAGCTGCGCTCATATGGAGTTCATGGTAGTGTTTTGATGGTGGTGTTGGGGGATAGTAGATGGTATGATTAAGTGGTTGGGTTTACTTGGGAGGTGGGATGGGTATGGTATGGTATGGTGAGGGTTGAGGTATGGGTAGTAAGTAAGGTTTGGTGAGTGGAGAGGTGGGAGTGGAGAGGTTTGAGTGGAGAGGGGAGTGGGGATGGGGGATGGAGGATGGGGGATGTTAAAATCCTACTTTGAAAAAAAAAGTTCCAACTTAAATGGATTCATAGTTGGGATGGGATAGGGGATAGGGGATAGGGGATACTGGGAAGGGATGGGATGGGATAGGTTGGGTTGGGCTTGGGTTAGGCATTGAGTTCGGGATATAAGTTAGGGATATGGGATAGGGGACGGGAGATAGGGAATGGGATCGGATAGGGGATAGGAGGTGGGGAATGGAGTTGGATAGGATTTAGGATCTTGGACTTAGATTCTCTCTTAGGTGTTTTATATTGGAAAACGGCTGTATGTTAAGCTAGAGCGATGAAGGGATGGACGGGCTTAGTTTTTCAGGTGTGGGGTTTTGGGGGTGTAGATTTTAGTTGAGGATAGGATGGGATGGGATGGGATTTAGGATTTGGGAGTTAGGACTTAGATTCTTTCTTGGGCGTTTTACGTACGTTGGAGGTAAGTAAGCTGTTTATTAGAGTTAGAGGCGGTAAAGGGATAGACGGTTTTGGGTTTTTTAGTATTTTGGGTTTTGGAGGTTTGGTTTTTGATTTTTGGGGGTGTAGGGTGTAGGGGTTTTGGGGGTGTGGGTGTGGGTGTGGGGTTTCGGTGGAGAATGGGATGGGATGGGATAGGATAGGATAGGATTTAGGATTTAGGATTTATAAATATTGGTTTGGTTTGTATTGGTTGGTGATAGGTATGGGAGTCCTTTTAAGGGGTGGGTTTCTAGTGGAGATGATGGAGATGATGGATGGGGTTTGATAGGGAAGGGGTCTTGAGGGCGAGGGGGTTTTGAGAGGGGGACTGAGAGGATGTGGTGGTAAGGAGAGGGATGATAGTATACTTTAAAGAAACTTTGTGATATTCCAGGTTCTACGGTTACATCCGAGACTTGAATTCGGATTGGATCTTCGATGGTGAGTCATGTGGTGTAGGGTAGTATACGTACTTGGGAGTGAGTACATTTGTAAGTGCATTCTTGCAATCTATAGAATATAGAGGAGATAGGAGTGTGGGTGGGTTCGCGTTAGTTCTAGAGTTAAGACAGATGGGTATTGTTATTGATATTGAATTTTCCAAATGGTGTCTTGAGTGGGTTCGGTATTGGTCCGTGGAAGTGCATGTCTGAGAGTGCGTTCGTGTAATGGTGGTATTGCTGATGGATTCGTTTTGGTTCTAGAGGTAGAAGCTAGATTCGGTTCTTGCGGATCTTATGTTGATAACTTAGGTATTCTTTTGTGATGTGGATGGATGTGGATATGGACGGATGTATGCCAGTCGTAACATTTGTAACACTTGTGTGGCGAGAAAAAGGATCGAGCACTAGATTGTCGAATATTAGTCGAGATTCCCACACCAACAGTACAACATACCTACCTCTACCCGCCTCCCTAGAACGATCATCACTACCCCATCTACACCTCCCTCAACAAAGGCCCCCTCTTGAACGGCTCCATCACTTTGAAGTCCAACGTCGGCGGCAACTCATCCTGACACCAGTACATAGTCCCCCACCTCAACCACCGCGCATAAGTCCCCTCAACATCATCCGACCCCTCATGCCGCCTCCACAACGACCCCAACGTCTCCCCAAACACCCTCAGGATCAGGCCATGCGCAAGCTTGAACCCGAAACTGCGCTGCAAGCACGCCTCTACAATCTCTCTCGCGAGCGTCTGCTCCGTGCTTTCCGTCTCGCCTTTTTGCGGAAGCGAAAACGACATCAGGTCGAAAGCTTTGCATCCATCCCACTCGGTTATTTGGTTGATGAGTTGCGATCCTTCCATGAATTCGATACCGTAGACGTGTTCGGCGACGTATTTCGGTCCATTCCAGCCGTCTTCGTCGTCGACGAGTCCCATGACCATCGTCATCACCTGTCCTTGAATAATGTAATCAGTTAGCATTCTACTCGCCTCCTCCGCTTCAATTGTCCTCCCTTCCTCCTCAATCGTGAAATGACCTCCCATCAACGGAGTCCCCTTCAACAACGGACTATCGTGCATGCCCTCCGTACTCACCTTTCCACCATCCGCTGCCCACAAAGTCAGCAAAAGCCGATGACACCGTGCAAAGAATGGATTCTGCCGGCCAGACATGAGGAAGTAATTCATCAGACCTCGTCCCTCAACCCCGCCGGAATTGTACGAGAGAACTTCGAACCGCGACGCCGGATCGCCAACCGTCTCGCGCCACAGACGGTCCAGGTCGCCGATCTGCATCAGCCCTACGTCCGCGTACACGCCGCCGTACGCGAGCAGCAGCGGCCACCGGACGAGATCTGATGTGTGCTGGGGTGCATAGTCGCCGCCGATGGTGCCGTCGATGAAGGCGCGGGGAAAGGTATTGGGGTCGGTGATGTCGAGATAATTGGCGACGTTGAGCGGCGAGGAGGGTTGGCGGTCCAGGACGCGGATTGTCCAGCCGAGTTTGGAGAAGCGTCGGTGCCAGGCGCGGATGTTGCGTTGGGTGTAGGGGTGCATGTGGGTGTAGCCGGCGTGCCAGAAGAACCAAATGTTTTTGTCGTCGGAGATGGGCTTGGGATGGAGGAGCATGTCGTCGATGACTGCGTCCGGGCTTAGGTCGAGGAGGTGAGCGGGGATTGCGTGAAGTCCTGGTGGGATTTGGTAGTTTTGGGCTTCCATTTTGTTTGTATTTCGGGTTGAGGACGTGATAGTAAGATTGAACCCGGCGTCTTGAATAATTTTGATGAGAATGATGGTGATGAGGGATCAAAGGATGGGGTTTGGGTTGAAACTTCACTTGTAAGATAATGAGCGAGGAGAATGCTGTGGCTTATATGTGCTGGCGATGAAGTCCATTATGACTCAAACTGATAGACACTCGAAAGGGATGCATCAACAATAAATCTTACTATCACATAGGGCTATGACTTTGACTCACCACAGCTTGTTGTAATATCTTCAAGCTAGGCCAAGAAAGGCAGGTGAAGATTGCGCTCAAAAGCCGTGGGAGGGGTCAAAGATATAATACCAATAGGAACAAAGACTTCAAGACACTGACAACTTCGGTGTACCTGACTCATATGAAAGCTTCGTTTACAATGCTGACGACCTTGCACAACGATCCGTATCCCTTGTCTCGTGATCTGCTTATCGGTGGTAGAGCTTTAGGAAGCCAAAGTGATGAGCAGATCGCAAAGGATTGCTCATTCACTATGCATAAGTGCAATGCTGTTGATGGAAATACCAGCTACTTGTTTATTGCGGCGTAACCAAGGATGCTGCTGGGAACGACGATGGTTGTGGAAGGGTCGCTCCTGTCTGAAGTAAACCGTCGAAGTGACGGTAGATCCAAGATATTTCCAGCAGATAAGTTATGGGAAATGTAGATAGGAAGGCTATCATATGAAAGATGTACTGGAGTGGCACAGCTGGCGACACCGAGAGCGTAGATCCCGATATTCTTTGGTAATGCCGTTCGCCAAGCTGGTAGGTATGTTTTGGTCAGAATATTGAGCTCTATCGCTATGCTGTGAATGATGCATAAGCTTCCTTAGGGTTGTGCACGAGTGCTATCAGATTGGTGACAGACAATATAGAGGCATGAGGGTGAATGGATCGGGGCATGGCCTGCATCAAGATGTGGACGGTGATGACTTCGTAGAGCATCGCTGCGTGCAGCTTACGGACAGCATGTTTGAGGAGATGGTAAAGAGTAGTAATGCCGGGACAGGAGCCACCGAGGATGAGATTATTCGGAACCTATCATGCGATTACATTCTGCGCCATCTGCAAGCAAGAATCGGAATTAGCAAATGCTATTCCCTCTTCACTACTGAGCTGTAGATATTTCCAGAAGAGAAAGACATAGTGGATCATGCTGTGCCCTAGATGGAGGTATTGGTCAAGGTGCTTACGACAACATAGCTAGATGAAAAGACATTGATGGGAAAGTACATCAGCGAGGCAATGAGCCAAGCGATACCTACGGAGGTACCACAAGAGCGACATTAGGCTTTCGTCTGCGAGACCATTCCTACTTACGGTGTTATTGAAGTGGATCGTGTATCAATTAGACAGGTTTTGTAGTGAGATTATTTAATATTTAAATAATGATTTATACAGGTCTAGCTATATACTAAGCCTAATTTAAATTTACCTAAATATAAACTATTACTACTTAGCCCTACCTATCTAGGATTTACCTATAAAACCCCTTTTAGTAATTATCTATTTATCTATATTGTTAATAATAATATATTATAAATATTAATTCTAATAAAGAACTTATATATATAGCTACTCTAGCCCTCCTTATCCTTAATTTATATTATATTAACTAAGTCCTACGCTACGCTTATATCCTACTAGTTAAGTATTAGAATAAGGAGTAGAGTCTTAATAATTTCCTACCTAAGTAAATAAGGCGGATATTTAGATTTATTAAAAATAAGATATATTAATTACTTACTTATTTTAACCTTAATAGTATTAATTAATAATATAGTTATTAGCCTAGCTTAAAGCTTACTTTATATCTTATTCTAGTAAAATTCTTATACCTACGTCCTCTATATAAGTTATTAATAATATTTAGCTAGTCTCCCTCCTTTATTTTTATTATAATTAATAATATCTTTAAGTACCTATATAATTATTATAATCCTATCCTATACTAGTATCCTATTCTTAAATATAATAAGATCTAGAGGTATATAAGGGCGATTAAATATATAGGGAAAATATATAAGAGATTTATAATTTAGGGGTTTATTAATAGAATATTTTAGTACTTTTATTAATTAAAGGAAGACTAGAGGTTCTTCTACTTTATATATAAAAAGGTATATAATATAATATAATTAGGGGTAATATACCTAGATAATCTAATTAGTATACTATATAACCTATTTAAAGGAAAGGTAAATAACTTAATAATATTATAAACTTCTAATATATAAGACTAGCTATATTAAGAATTCTAGAGGTAGTAAGTTCTAGATCTATTTAGTAATAAAGCTTATAAGTATATAGAATTTATTATATTACTATATATAGGCTATCTAAATATATAAAAGAGAAAGTTTAATAAAGGAATAGCTAGTATATAAATTACTATTAAGTATAGTTTTAGGATAATATAGATATTTTGAGTAATAAATACCTTTAGATATAAAATAAAATTAGGGTTAATACCTATTAATAATATCTATTAAGTAGTAGTACTATTAATAAACTATTTTACCTATTTATAAGGCTAAAATATAATATTTAGTTAATTTAGAATAAAGCCTTTAATAATCTATTAATATTTATTAGTAATTAACTCTACCTAATAATTACTTAGGTATATTTTTTTATATTAAGCCTTATAATATAATTAAAGGGATTATAAGCCCATAATCTATATATAATTACTTAACTCTAATATTATAATACTATTAATTTATAGATTATATTACTAATTAAGAGCTTATTATTAAATTTAAGTTATAGAGAAGCTTATAGAGATAAGTTATAAATTAGCCTAAATCTATAATATATATAAGAAATATAAGAAACCTGCCCTTATTAAGTAATATAACCTATTTATATAATTATTATAAAATAGTAAATATCTTATAAGGCCTTATTTCTTAATTCTTACTTAAAGTTTCTACTTTTATATTCTATTTAGTTTTTCTACTTCTTATTCTAAAATATCCTAATCTTAAGTTGCTTAAATATTAGGGGTCTATACTAATAGTTATTCTATTATTCTATATTATTTTATATATTAGAGCTATAAAATATACTTAAGTATTATATCTACTAGTCTTATAATATTTCTACTATATATTATTAACCCTATCTTTACTAAGCTCCTTATTAACTTCTATATAAAAATCCTTTATAATATTTCTCCTTTACTTACTATTATTATTATTACTTTTAGAGTCTCTACTATTACTTACTTAATCTATATCCTTAATATTATTAAGCCTATTAATATATAATTATACTATACTTATAACCTTTTTATTAAATATCTAAGGACGGCTTAATATATTATTATTTATAAGGATAGTAAGACTAATCTTATTAATAATATTTTCTAGTATTTTTTATATTTATTCTATCTCTTTACTTAGGTACTATTAATATAAGACTTAATTTATATAAAGTATTTAAATAAGGTCCTTTTAAGCCCTTATTTACTTTTATAATATAATTATAAAGGCTTATAACTCCTTATAAAGTATATTTAATATATTATAAGTCTATTATATTCCTTTAATTAAATATTTAAGTTCTATATTAATATTAAGTTACTACTTATAAATAAGTTCTAGCTTCTTAATTAAAGCTAAGTCCTAAGTACTAGTTATTATAAATATATTAATATTAATAAGTAGAGGGGCTTAAGTACTGCTTATTAATATAGGCTTATTAATACTTATAAGTATTATTATTAGAGTTATTATATTATAGGATTTAAAGAATTTTAAACTTTAGTTTATAAAATTAATTAAAATAGTAGTTATATCCTAAGTTAGATAAGACCTTTATATTTATTTAGATCCTTACCTATCCTTTTATAACTTTATCCCCCTATTCTTTTTCTTATTCTACTATTATAATTATTATAGCTAATAGATAATACTATTAGTAGAGTTAGCTTTATCTTTAAAATTACTCCTAATACTAATACTACTTTAGTAGCTAATATTACTCTAATATTAAGGACTTAGGTTTTACTACTAATAGGGGGAACCTTTTAATATAATACTTATACTAGAGGGTAATAGTAATATTATTATAAATAAAAGTAAGATATATAAGCCTTTTAAGAAGGAGTCTTATTTATTATTTTCTTTATAAGAAGGAATTTTATTAAAACTAGTATTCTTTATTTCCCTTATAACCTTTTTACCTTAATAAGTAGAGAGTATATCTTATTTAATATTATAATCTTATATTTTCTCCTTTTTATCTTTTATATCTTACTTCTTTTTATATTTTCTAGCCTAAACTTTATTAGTTATTAATTATTATTAATCTAGTACTTATATAAGGTTATTATTAGTTATTATATACCTAGATCTCTTATTATATTCCTTCTTATACTTATACTATTTAAGTAGTATTACTACCTTTTATTAATAACTATTCTAAGAGTAGGAATAGTAGGTATATATCTTAAAGTCTTATTATATATCCTTCTATTATAAATTTATACTAGAAAGTTTATATATACCCGCTTTAATAAGTATATAATTAATAAATATTATTATCTCTTTAATATTAAGAAGTATTCCTTTATATATACTTTATCCCTTCTACCTACCTCTCTTATACTTCTTATTATAACTATTTAATTATAAGATATCTAAGCTCCTAGTCCCCCTTCTCTTATACCTCCCTAAATATTATAATAGCTTTATATTATATAGCCTAGCTTTCTTATAACCTTTCTCTTTATAAGGGGACTTCCGCGGGGTAGGTTAGGAGGAATATAAGGGAAGGATATTATTATTATTAAGAGGTTCTTAAAGTATAAGAGGTATATTTATATAAAGGCTAGTGATAATATCTTCCTACTAATTATATAAATATATAGTAATTATATATTTATTATACTATATTAAGATCTTTAGTTATAAAGATATGAAAGGAGGATCTAGCGTACTAGTAATAATAATAATAAAGGTATTAGTACCTAGGATATCCTTAGAAGACTTTAGAGTACGCCTAGGAGGTATATAATAACTATTAATAATAGTAGAGGAAGGTTATAAGAGGGATAGAATAGATATAAATATAGGTAAGTAATAGATTAATTATAAAGGATATTAAAGTAATAGCCTAATTAAGCTATTATTTATATTAAATTAGTAATTTAATAATTAAATTACTAACTTAATAATCTATATAATTAGTAAATACTATAGCCTGATATAGCTATTAACTATTAAATAATATTAAATAATCGCTTGAAATCGGGACTATAAAACCTGTCTATTGATGTTATAAGTAGAGTCAAGTGCTTTATGAGAAAAGGTTGTCCTTATTTTGCTTTAGCGTTGAGGCTTGGCAATTCATTTTGTCGTTCAAGCTGGTAGAAAAGGTAGGATGTAGTCGTGTCGTCTTCTGATATTGTTGCTACTTTGGGGGTTGCTAACGAGTAGGAAGAATAGGGGTATTTCCTTCCCTAAATACGTCCTTCCAACGCTAGTCCAATTACCCCTCATCACTGGTCATCCGCTGTTACTCGACACGTCAGATTCTGCGACTCAACCGAAGCTTCAATTTATCGGTGGACTTGTAGTCCATCAAAGGCTATATGGCTTGAGTTATAAGAGACGAGGGGAGTGAACCGCGACATGGATCGCTTACCTTGATTCCATGCCCTTTGTCTCCTTGTGATTATTATCGATCACTACATTTCAAGGCCAAACTTTCTTCAGTGCAAGCTAGATGGCTCTTGCACTATGTGTAGCCAATGTAATTTAGATTGCTATTTGAGGTTTCATGGATCTAGAAATCCATCATCGGAGTATAAGAGAGTTGATGTGGTGTGAGAGAACCAACATTATCGATGCTTGTATTTAAGTTTTTCATTATGGGAATCGTCGAAATGAACAATTATGAGACGTGCTATGAGACTGATGTCAAAGCCTCTCCTTACTGCTATACTCAAAAAGAAGATTCAAATGTAATGAAATGATGGAAGGAAAGTCGCTGTCAATCTGATACAAGACTGGAAATACTCTTGTATGACGTGGGGTTCTTCTTACTACACTCGACCGATACCTAAGCATGCGGTTACTGCAGTAGTTGAGGCCGAGACAAATCAGAACAATATGCGGCAGCGGGCATTTGGAGACGACACGAAATTGTAATGGAATCCCGAGTTACGCTGGTTGAGCAATATTGCCTGCTCAGTATAGAGAGTAAATTCTTGGACGGGCTTTTGCACAAACGCTTTTTGGCATATGACTGATGCTATGGTAAAGTGATCAAGGTGGAGCATAGAGTCTCAACAACGTCAGCACTGACACCTTTCTGGGCGATGTTCGACATTATTGCGCCAGCGCCAGTGCTTGCGGGACTATCATCAGGGTTGTACGCATCGGTCTCCACACGCGCCATCTCGGTCTATGGATACGCATTTACAAGGCTCAAGCGCATGAAACAGAGACAGCGGAACCTGTGGGTCGCCAATAGAATTGTGTAAGTTTCTGGGTACGTCTCCTTTCACGCAATGAATCCAATCCTTTCAATCCTCTGAGTATGACAGGAAGAAATGTCTTTCTCGACATTAAATATCAGCGCACTTTTTTCCCTCGCCTTTATCGCTTCGTCGACTTCACTCATCCTGCCTATCCACAATACATCCTCGATTGCAAATACTCTCCCCTCTAATAGCACTACCAGCCTTTCCGATATAGCTCCATTGCTCGACAATGTCCATAAGCCCGTCTGCAGCGCCTTCTATTTCGGCGGTGGACTTTATCCGGCAAGTTGTCTTGAGGCGATCCAAAAGATAGGTACAGAAAGAGGACGCTTGAGTTTCGGCCCTAGAAGTCTTCGTGCCTTCGATGTACAAACGCCGCGTCGACTTAGCAGCAGTAAGTTGGAGCCATGACGCCCACGGGTGGAGCTTAAGTGAGCTTTGTTTGACGAGTATCGGGATTAGGTGACGGCACTTGCGTCATCGAAATTAGCCATAAGGAGGGAACACCGGGTGACATTGCTAGTAAAGACGAGATCTTTACCGCGGCGTGGGATATTTTACAAAGCTGTGTTCGGAACCTGAATAATGAGGGCGGTCTAGTGAGGGGTCTCGGTAAGCTTTGCTCGATCAAACGTGCCTATCTTGTGCATTCAAACAAGTTCTGGCACCCTGCTGCTACTAGATGTCATTTCCTCTGTCACAGAAGTATTCTTTTTCAAGTGTAAACAGGAGCGTGGCAAGTAGTCTCACCGACATGCTTACCTTTTTAATTCCAGGTCAATTCGGCAGCCTATTGGTAGGGATCCGAGGATACGACCCATCTGTCACTTGTCTTGGCTCATATAGTAGCGTTCGATATATGAGCCAAGACTTGTTGGACAAGATACCCATCACCTCGGTACCTCAGGTATTCGGGCCAGGAGGCAGACCAAGAGCGGACGTAGTAGTACCCACTGTTATCACGAGCGATTCGCGGACTCCATGTAAGTCTTAACCGATAAATCACCCCTTAACGCTGGCAATGCATCTAGCACGATGCGTGAAAAATCATCTGGCTAATGCGTTACAGCACCGTATAATTGGCAAGCGAAAATCGATACCCTTGATGGTATGGCGGTCGTGGGACGTTGGTGGGATTTATGTGCTGGTGCTGTAGCCGTCAATGCGATGTGCGTCGAAAAGTTTGGGAGACCGGGACAGGCTCTTTTCCAAGGTGGACTCCGCATCGTCCTTGATCATGAGGGAAGCGATCGATAGTGCGATATTGTCGGATCAACGACAAGCGAGTCTTTCGTTGGAAATACCGTAACAAAGATAAGGCGGAAAAAGGAGCTGCTTCACAATCCTTATCGCACGAGCAGCAATGAATCAAAATATTGACCGCAACCTTGAGTTCTTCAGTATAGAAGGACCTGGTAAATCATAGTAAATCCAGCTAACATAGACAAAAGACGCTCGTGTGGTCCAACATCCAAACCGAGACACACGTAACGATATAATCTCAACTCCCCACTTCAGCCTCTTCTCCATCGTTTTCAAGTGTCTTCTCTTCATTCCATGTCCAGACGTGTATGTTTTGCAGACTCCACATCCTCTCGTGACCGTAGTATATTGAGAAAGAAGAGGTGTTGTATTGAAAGTTGGGTCTTTTGCGGAATGGTTGAGGTTGAGGTTGAGGTTGAGGTTAAGGTTGAGAAAATGGATGTTGGCTGGATGTGTATATTGTGGCGATTGGATTGGGCTTGCGTTTGGGAATACGGGATAAGTTTGGCGTAATGGGCGATGATGGCTAAGCTGTCTCCGGGGGACAAGAGTTTCTTTATATCCACTTGAGTTGATCAGGGTTGAACGGTCTGCAATGTGGTGCTGCTCGGCTTGTAGGGTGGGATTACGATGATATGAAATTTGATGCGAGAGGACTAGGTCCTGGTCGAAGGGCTTGAGGGGTTGGGGGGTTGTTTGGGAGGGTTGTATGGTTGAGCCGGGGTGTGATGGGACGGGATGTTCAGTGGTGTTGGGTTGAAGATGGGTGAGGATGGGTGAGGGTAGGTAGAGGCGTGTTGGTGGGTAGAGATTCTGATGGCGATGTTAATGATGAGGGTGATGGATAGTCGGATGCGGTGTTTTTGTAGAGGGTGTTCGTTTGGCGAAGGGCCTGGTGATGTGCTGTGAGAGATGCTTGTTTCGTCAGCAACGGCTCAAATCGAATCGTCTCACACACGTGTTCAGCGGGAAGTATGGGATAAATCATAAGCAGGGAGCAGTAGTAGAGATGTCTGTCAGTGTAGCAACGCTATGCCGCCTCGTAGAACGTGAAGGCCGACGCTGAGATCATGTCGAGAGAAGATCAAGCAAGTTGGAACAGGTGTCGGTGCTGCTGCTTAATAGCAAGCGAGTCAATTAACACAAATGAAATATGAAAAAAAGAAACGGCCACTGCCATCACTGTCCACTGTCGTTGCCTCCAGCACTGTGGTATACCAAACGCCCGAAAAAGAATCCCATGACCCATACGAAAATGTCGAAAGAAAACGTAACAAGTACCCCAAATTTCACGTAGAAAACCACCACCACCACCACCACCTCACTCGCTCCCTCCCCCAACCCCCAGTCTCACTCCCCAATATATTCGAGGACCATGTCCTCCACCTCCACCGGCAAGAAACGGCCCATGGCCACCCACGCACCCCAGCTACCACATAAATCTCAGCATGTCAACACCCAACACGGTGAAAAAGTGAGAACTTACTGCACCACCCCAATCATCGCCTCCATTCGCTCCCCCACCTTGATCTCTCGAGTCCGGCGCAATGCCGCCTCCTCCGCCCTCATCCCCGCCACGTACGCGTTGAGCGCCGGGCCCGCCATGTTTGGATGGTTTAGGGCGACGGTCGCCCGGCGAGACACGGCCCCGATCCTGGTGTCGAGGTTGTTGATGGCGATGGTGAGGGCCCGGTGCTCGATCCCGGCGTATATGAACTCGATTTCTGCCTCAATGGCCGAAGTGGTGGCCATTTTGGCGTTCGTGGTTTGAAGGTTGGTTAGGGTGAGGATGGGGTTGAGGATCACACGGTTGTGAGTCGAAATCGGAAGCCTTAGCGTGGGTCATAGATCAGACGGTGCTTGCGGGCGTAGTCTCTGATATCTTTGCTGTATGTGAACTCCCCATTTTGGGGGGAAGCTGTATTGTCAGTCACCACACCTTGGTCAGGTCTTTGGCTGATGTGCCATTGGATGGAGAAGACTCTTGGACCGGAGTCTATGCTAATGTCAGTCTGGCGGAGGCGTTAGGTTCCTCGCTGCTGTGAGGTAGAACATCGCGGTGTGTTCAAGGCCTGACGCCAAGTGAATGACTGGCTTATGACTGATCACCCAGCTCAGGAGATCTACTACGCACAACATGAAGAAGGCGGCGTCCATATCCTGGCTATCCCTAGTCACAAGGTCAACGATTGCATCCTATATTGTATCACATCGGCTGCTCGATTGATGCATCGCTTCAGACCGGAGCCGTAGAGCGCTAGCGGAATCCAACCCATAGATAATCCGAAAAAGCCACAGAGCACCAATTTTCAGCATGCGGGTGACGAACATGTTTACAGCCACTTATTATATAGTGGGTTGCCAGCCCATATTTTCAACATGCTTCTACCTCTCCGGCTCCATTGTTAGCTGTCTGTCCGGCAACTTCGTTGGCGATTTCGGACTCACTGGCAGGGCACCATGATTCTTCGAGGGGTGATGTTATATAGGAAGACTAAAATCGAGCGAGATGAGTACAGTATATATAGATTTATATATAATATTTTTTAGAAATTTTCAATAAGAAAAACGGTGGTCCTGAAAGCGTCTCCGTTAGCTCCAAATATCCAAGGGACCTGGGCTAGCCTGAGCATGTAGTATCGGCTGCCTGAGTTGTTGTCCTAACAAGATCGTCAAAGAGTAGGTGTTCCTATCCTCACGGTCTAGAAGCCAATGATACTGACGACTCTTGAGCGCAGATTGCTTGCGGACACTCGACTCCAGAGGGATTAACGATGAGGATGATTTTCAAACAGATTTAATCCCGAAGACAGTCAGTCGAATGATACACGTTGTCAAAACATTACTCACTGCGATACTGATTGTAAATAAGATCATCGTTCGCACTGAGACTTTCGTGTTTCGGACGCTGAGGGACGAATTAAGAGTCCATGTCGTTGCGTCTTCTGCTTTTTTGAGGCCATGGAATCTCGTCAGTAAAAGCTTGTCCCGTTCAGTAAGATCTCTCCTTCACTAATATATTTCATGCATGTCATTTCTCTTCTTCCGCCGTTGCCCTCATTCGTGGTGAAGGCTACGCAGGTTGTCAGTCCTATGCCTTCGTCAAAGGTAGAATTCATGGCGATTTCGAAGATCGGAATTTCCAGTCTAGCAAGTAGCAATGCTGCAGGCCCTACGGTCAATGAACGATGCACAAGACACTCGAGTAGCGACATTTTGCTTCTCCGTTCGCAGCCCAGTCCTGCGAATATACGGTTGTGTGGTTGGACGATTGTAGAATTGATAGATCGTTGTTGCGGTTGTGGTTGTACGACCTCCTTTAGAACTTGGTATCACAGCTTCGCAGCATCCGTCCACTGGCCCATTCGATAGCAAATGACAAGCTTTTGTAATGAGTTTTAATGTCCCTTGAGGGTGTCGGGAGCAGAAGTCGGCCAATAGTTCACTCTTTATTGCAGTGCCCCAGAGTTGCGGATCCCTCCCTCTTAAAGGCTGGTAAAACCGTCCAGTTCTTGCAAGTCTATTCATCGAAGTTCAGGAAGGCTGTCATACTGATGGCTAGAGTCGAGATCGTGTTAAGGCAAAAGTGATGGTGATCAAGGATTCCTTGTGCAGACCTACTACAAAGATGAGTTAGCTCTCTTCTTTAAAGATGGCTGGTCTGCTTACTGACCCAAGTCCTTGCCTTGAACGAGATCGAAACTGAAACAAGGACTCTACTTGTGGTATGGGTATACTTTTGGAGCGGACCTAGAAGCCTACGGTTCAATAGGTAAAGGCTGACAACAAGATCTTGCTCAAGCTCATGTCTTTGTGTGAAGGCGAGGGTGTCCCATCCTTCATCCCTCCCAGCACGAGTTCGGAGAAGCTGAGAGTAGGTTGGAGAATGTATGGTAGCTCCCTATGCAGGCTGCTGCTGATTCAGTGGTAGCAGCTGGAGAGGAATCGTACGTTAAGAGTAAGTTTCCCCTGAGAGAGTTCCTCTTACCACGTTTTGAACGCTGTGGCACTTTTTCATCAGCACCACACCGTTGACTGAGGTTGAGAACAGAGAACGCGCCTGACTAAGTGAGATCCTGGCTCTTGAATGATTTCATTGCTCTGTCGAAGACCATGGCAAACTTGGCCTGCACCATGTTGTGAAAAGGTATGTAAGATCAACACCAAGGAATATTGACCGCGGCCGTGGAGTGTGTTTGTCACAGCGCTTGGGAAGGTGCGGGTGGATGTAACAGCAAAGCCGACAGGTCTACCTCTTCGCCGTGAGTGACAGCAGTGATGCAGAGGTAGGAAGCAGGATACTGAACAGAGACAGAATGTAGATGTCAGAGTTCCTATCAGACACGAAATAACTTGAAGATCTTTTCTGTGTCAAATGGAGTAACCTAACACTCCTAGTCCAAGGCTCTCCATGCTATATGGCCTATCGCCTGTAATACAGCAAGCATCACTCAGCCTTACCTATAATGAATCACGGTCCTATTGACTCACCTCTTCACTAGAAAGTACGACTGCTGCTTTCATATCCAGATTCACACTCGACGGCTATACCTTCACGACACCTCACGGGCGTCATTCCATTCATCCACGAAAGGACTTGTAAGGCAGTCCATTGAACTCATCACTATTGACCACAACGCCAACTCGGTCCTCAGGGGTGGAGATAGGGACGTACCTACGAATGACATCCATGGAGCAGGGCCTTCGCAAAGAGATCGTGCTCTTCACGCTTGATCTGAATCTTCAATGGCTCAAGCATTGGACCGCGTCCCTATGCTGTGATTTATCCGAAAGCGCATGATGAATTAGTCCTTCTGGAATCAACGTTTCCGGGATGCCTTAAGGGCGAGTCTGCTTGTGTTCGGTCTCTTCACAACAAGGTTTAGGACTGATCGGAGAATGGGAAAGCTGGAGGCTGCCTGTGTGCAATGTAAGCATCTGTAACGCGAAGTATAGAGACGGTTTACTTACCATAATTAGTTGCAGTCCCTTGTCCCCATACCAACTCGACCACCTCGAGACATCGCTGATGTATTCATGGATACAACGCCATCGTCAGCCAAAGGAAAGAACGGCCATGAAAGCCAATTTGATCGTTCAAGACTCTTACGTTCGGAGCATTACATCGTCATAAACAATCTCCAGGCATCGATTCCTTAGTTATGGGACCGTGCGGACGGCTGGTAATTTGACCTACAAGATAAGTTGGGGGACCTGCCGCCAGCGTATCAGGTGCTTTGTCTCCAAGGCTTCGATAATGAACGGCAATGCCACTTTTACAGGGACCGGGACAAAGATATCCTCTTCCGATAATCACCACAAATGCGGCATCAGCACTGGAGCTCACAAGTCCACCAGAAGATCGACATGATCTATGGATCGAGGGCTGGGGATATCACTCCTGGAAGTACAGCATTCCACGAACACGGACACTAGATAGAGAGCGGAGATCGATTTAGGCAGAAGAAATCGTCGAGGGAGAACATGTATGAGGAGTTGAAACGCTGGCACTCCGGCAACATTGAGAAGAAAATGTGTGGTGATGAGCGAGCTGCAAGAATCACAACAGGAAACCACACTAGGAAGGCACTTGCTGCAGTCTCCGCGGACTTCCGAACGCAAAGGCCGCCTCCGAAGAGTCCACCACCTTCGTCACCCTAGTACAGCACATGCACAGCGGTGTTTTCTAAGCGTTGCCGTGCTTCGAAATTTTGCGGACAATTACCATCCCCGAAAGCTGACGCAGCGTTGCCGGCAGAATTCGATGTGGCTGTAGACGGTGAAGACGATAATACAGCAGAGACAATACGATACCAAGCGGTTCTCAGGGCACCTATAGATGGCATTGGACCGGAGGCAAAACAGCAATTCGCTTGCGCTGAAAAGCTGACCTCTGCCAGGAAAGGCGAGGAGAATTCACGGAGTCGAACACCTCTGAATTCATGTCTCTGGTTAAACGCGATGATCTGGACGATCCTCGTGACAGCGATCAAGGCACACGCCTAGATCAATACATCCGGATAGACCACAGCTTTCGGACCGGTATGCTCCGAAGAGTGTCCATTGAAAAGGGGTAGTCAGTCTGTGGTGGTCATTTGGTCAATATCGCTACATCGTTTCTGTGTAATGGAGCAAATTGTGTGAGCGAGACGGAAGGTTCGTTACGAAATTGTCGCACCAATGCCGTCTATCTTCCTGTACGGCGTGGCTCGTGGAGAAATTGGTCTGCTGGAAAACGACTCTTCAACTAGCCATCCACGCTGAGTGACCGCGAGCCAAAACGAGTGTGGGACCTCTTTCGCACTCTTACGCATACCGTGCATTACTGTCTTTATGAGCTGCCTGACCTCATTCATCATGCATTCGATCATGACAGATTCTATGGAACCACGGTCCATTGAACTAGTGGTCGTCAAATCCTCCATGATAAGTGACCCGAATCCATATATCAATAGCTCAGTGCAGACATGGTATGTCCTACGATCATAGAAAGTATCATCCGTTGAATGAGGAACAGAACAAGATACTTCGTGATCCCAGGTTTCTCCCGCCGCCCCACCCAAAATCTGGCTTGGTTTGCGGAGAAAGTTGGGGGCGATTTCCGCAAGGGGGATCTGCACGCCAAGCCTACAGAGCGCGAATCCAGATTAGGACTAGCGGGCCCCTGAGTGTCCTGAAATCAAATAATTGTTTCTTCGTGGGACGATGATACCCCATTCAACGACAGACTTCGATCGCTTCAGCGGAGAGTGGCTATATTGCCCGATCAATCTATGATTCAAACAGCGAGAACTGCTTCAGCTTTCGACACTAAATGACTACGAGCGAGTTCCACATATTGCACCATCCACTAATAGCGACTACAACCTTGACCGCTCTCTTCAGCTGCCGTTCGCCACCAGCATCAACGCTCCTGGGTATTAGTTGAAGAGATCGCGAGTGCCGCTTTTTGGAAAATGACGTTATTCCGGCGCTCCCAATAATGCAAGCGTTCGACGTGAATTCCGATTCAGACTTGAAGCTGTGCTGGAAGTCCTCGCTGTCAGCGCCGACAGGGCTGGTGTACTCTGAACGCATTTCAAAGATGTTATGGCCAATGATGCTGCCTCAAGCGTGTTTTCGAATACGTAGAGTTGGGTCAATGCTGATGAGAGAAATGTTGATAGAATGGGGATTGGTTGCGCATGCAAGTCCCTAATCAACACGAAGTACTTAGGCTTGCGTATATTGATACAACGATGGCGTTCGCCTTTACTGTAATGGTGCAACGGTGATAAAGTTGATGATCCTGTTCTATATTCAATTGAGACTTTCTCACCCCTCTCGTTTTGGTGAAGAATTGGACAATATGGTGATACGGTGATATGCTTCCTGATATGGAGCTAGTAGGGCGATCGAGATCATATAATTCATTGTTCCTCTTAGATCGAATTCAATTCCCTTAGGAGTTCAGGTAGAGAAGCTTTGACCTCGTCACCCACCACCATCAAAATCAACGAAAAGCAAAACGCAAAAACATACAGCAGTTGGACTTCGCTGCTCGTCACCGACGCAACTACTATCCAACCGATTTGAAGCTTGTCTTTGGCAGAGCGGACGGGATGCCGAGTATTCTTCAGTCTGTGGCCGTATGTAAGAGGGGCGTGCATAATTGGACCTATGTGGGTGTTGGAATTACCTGACTACAACATATTCGTTGCGCTTTGCAAGAGAGAGCGCTGACGTAATGCAGACTGAGACACTGTGGCAGACAGTTCCTCAGTACGTTGCGGAGAGTATCAAACCCTTGCACCAAGTCATTTGCTTTAAGCTACAAATTCAGAAATGGTCGCTCGAGAGACGAACGTTGGCTTCTATGAGAACAGTCAAAAGGAGTGAAAAGGACGCTCATGTTGCATGATCGAATCAAAAGCTCGCTACGCAAAAGTTGCCAGATACTTTGTCTTGCAAAACGGTCGAGGTCACAGCCTAGAATGATATCTCAACCAATATGATCCAGAGGAGCAATGACGATAACAATGACCCTGCTATGATCCCTTCCTGTTTGCATAGCGGAAAGCGCCGCGCGTTCGGATATGAAGTCCTTGGTTGGTCTCACCTCTTGGGAATATGCTAGTAGTACAAAGTGCCAGCTACATCAGCACATCGGATCATATTCTCAAATTGACTGGCTATGAAGTTTACCAAAGGTTTACCCGAGATCTGCCCCTATCCGCATTTGACGTGCAATTTTCGTGCGGCTGGCTGCATTGACTCACATATATCCTGCTGTTAGTTGGATTGAGAGACACATTGACCTCGTAAGTCGTTACTAAAAATGATGTTGATAGTATGTTTTGGAGCCCTCAACAAGTATATTCCATGAATGAATGAGTTCTGGCCTATCTGGACGAGTTTCGCAGCTAAGACTGTACTGTTCACGGGTAGGACTATATGGGTACTAGACCTCTCGGTGGAAACGAGGCCTCGCATCATGCGGGTCGCCACTCAGACATGACCTGAACTTACCGTCGGTAGCCATGGGTCGTGTAGGAACGCATTTCCACGGTAAGGCGCATCGTCAGGGACTCAGATATTCCGAAAGACCTTGACCCTGTTATTCCTCAGTCACTTTCCCTCTTGGAACCCCATGCTCTTCGACTCTTTTTATTCTTGTGAAGCGCCCATCTCCATGGATTGCGCGTGTTGTGAACGCTAAGAACATTGTCTTCAAGTAAAAATGAAGTCTGTTGTGTTAGCATTCATCGCTGGATGTGCGTCGTTGGTTACTGGACAAGAATCGTCACCGTCCTCATCGGCGGCACCAAGTCTCGTTCAACCCGGAGCCGCATCTCCTGTTAGTACAGTGACGGTGGGCCAAGTAAAGTCTCCCGCATGAACGAGATGTATCTTTGAAAACGAAGGCTGACCATATGATCACAGGATTCGAGTCAGTTCGTGCCCGACTCGTTGACTGCCAACATAGGGGACATCGTCCGTGAGCGCCCACCATCTATTACGACAATATGATTGCTAACTTGGACTATAGAATTTCGATTCTTTCCTCCCAATCACTCCGTTGGGCGTGCGGAGTACAAGAAGCCATGCGTACCCTATGAGGGTACAGGGATGAACAAGATTGGCTTCTGGTCGGGGTTCTTTCCCCTTAGCACGAATGACAATCCACCAACATGGAATCTAACCATTAATGACACCGAGCCGGTGTTTTTCTACTGCGCAGCTCCTACCTCCTGTATCGATTTTCAGATGGTCGGTGTCATCAATCCAAACTCATCGGTATCGTTAAATACCCAGAAGCAAGAAGCGTCACAGTCACAATTCATGTTAGCTCCTGGCGAACCATTTCCATCGGAAGGAGACTCTCCCCCGGGTAGTGTCGTTTCAACAGCCAGTTCGAGTTCATCTCCAAGTCCAACTGATTCGTCGGGGCCAGCCAGTTCGAGTTCATCTCCAAGTCCAACTGATTCGTCGGGGCCAGCCCCTGCGCCTTCTGGTGGCTTATCGAAGGGCGAGATAGCAGGGATCGTGGTCGGCAGCGCAGTGGTGGCGCTCCTTGCGGCAGCGTTGTTCATCCTACTGAGCCGGCACAAGACGACGCTCAAATTCATACAAGAGTATCGACACCAAGCTTCAGGTCCGCAAAATCCACCCGGAGATCAAGACTGGAAATCCCCCAACCTAGACGCCTCAACTTGCCCATATTCACCATCAACAATTCCTTCCAGCGAGACTCCAGACTACCATGATGGTAAACACGCTAGCCCTCCATATACGGAGCATATCAGTCAGCACCCTGACGCACCTTCGCCGACAGCCATTGCTGAGCTTGCCTCGCCCATGGACAAGCAGTCGCAAGAGTGTCTCGAGATAGACGAGCGTCCATCACAGAGGCCATATTCCGACGATCCTAACGCAAGATTAGCATCACCACAGACACATCTAGCGCCGCTGTTATGGGGTAGATCGATGTCGACAAGAACGCAGTGAGTCGACGTTGTATCGGTGAGGCAAGAGGACAGAAACTGACAATTACAGCAGAGTCTCCGAGCTAGCTACAGACTAGACGTTCAGATGACCAAGTGTGACGTATCTAACCGACGCTAGTCGGTTTTGATAACTGTTGAGCAGGCGGGAATAAGTTGTGGTCTCGGTGTACGCAGTATAGAAGGTTTGGGGCGTATGACAAGCGAGAATCCTTATAAACTCCATGAGATACATTCTGTTTATACCATGTCTGCATGATGCCTTCTTAAGATGCCGCTCATCGAGAAGCAATTTGTACCTGAGAAGTCAGCCCGTAATATAATGATCATGAAGTGGTAAATAAGACACGTTATTCACAATTAATTACCTGAACTGGTGCTCTTCCAACTTCAGAGATCAAGGCTTCTCAAGACAGAGATGCTAGCATCGAAAAGCTGTACCTACTGATGCTCCAAGTCGTGGATGGTGTAGGGTCATAGGCTGGTGTTCCATTCAGTATATGCAAGACTCTTACTGTGCCAGAATTCTAGTGGTCCAGAATTTGCTAGTACGCACCTCAAGAAGAGTACTCCATTAATGGCTGCTTGGTTGTCCATAGTATGATGCTCCTAGTGGTACAAGGGGAACTTTCCAGCAATACAAACTTTGCTAGTGAGTACGTGTTAGACGTTTAGGCAAAAATGTGGAGGTATTGAGGAGTAATCCGGCGACGTGGAAAGCACGCTAAACTCGTATGGCCGGTCGCCGTTTTACGTACCCCCAAGCTTGTAAACGAACTCCTATCTAAATCCCACCCCACCAACCCAAACCACAGTCCAATTCAATTCGCTAAGGAATCTCCCGTCTAGCAACCGTCGGCCCTCTATATCTTATCAGTATATTGAGTAGTGTAATACACAAGATTATTCTGCATCATAATCCGACAAAGTTTTGTTTGTGTACAACATATGTGACCGCGGAAATGGACCTTTGAAAATGATACTCAAAGTTTCTCAGTTGAATTGACCTGAATCTGGACATGGGCGTGCAGCCGATCACTGCCTTTCCCATCACTGTCTTGCATGAGTCCCTTGTTTCACCTGAAGCTGAAGGTGATCATGCAGCCGATCACTGCCAAGCGTGCTAAAGCATACTTTTTCCATCACTGCCAAGCGTTCTGAAGTATCTGCACTCTCCTTTTCCCATCACTGTCTTGCATGAGTTCCTTGTTTCAGATGAAAACGGCAGCGTACGAGTGGGTGTTCGTCTCGACATGATCATAGTGGCTGCTAGCGGATTGCCTTACCATTCATTCCCATTTTGGTACAGTATTCGTTTGGATTTTATTCTCTGTAAGAGCTTGTTCCAAGTGCGGTGCCCCAAAAGGCAGTCCAATGATTTCAATTCCTTGATCAGCTGGAGATTTCGTCTGTCACGCAAAGACCACACTTTATGAGTGGGCGAAAGGTCATAGAGATACCCGAGCAACCAAAAAAGTCGATCCCAAGGCGAAAATTGAGTTTTAGCAAGGAGCACATAAGTGCCAACAATGCAGTGTGATTATCTCAGATCTTGGATTACTCCGCGATTTTCTATCCATCATGCAGGAACTACACTCTTCGAGTGGACAAAATGCCATGCAGACCTTTGAGCAGCCAATACCAAAGATCCCGCGGCGAGGTTGGAAAACTCCGGAAAAAGCAAAGAAGGCACTAGACGGAAAAAGCTAGAGAGAAGTATCGATAGAAGTAATGGCATCCAATAAAGCATACTGGAGACTTTATCAATCACGCAGATACTACACGTCTTGTACTTCGTACCTTTCAGGTTGCCTTATTTGGTAGTGCGTTCAATAAAGCATATCAGAGATCGTCATAGTCACGCAGAGTCCATATATCTTGATTCAGCAAAATGCCATACACACGCTCAAGTAACCACCAAAGTCTATTTCAGAGCGGCGCGTGAAACTTCGCAAGGAGCAAAGGAATACGAAGAGCAGAAGGGAAGTAACGGTGATTTACTGCATTCAATAGAGTCTATTGTCGGTGAGATCACGATCAGCTGGATAGCAGCACGGGATACGAATCCACAGCATAAGTCATAGCAGGGGAGCAGTGGAATATATAATGATAGTCCTTCCGGCTTCTACATTTCTTTCTCATCATCACGAGAATCATCAACAGTCCTCCAAATTCTCCACCCAAGCCAAAATCTTCAATCAACGCCCTCGACAACCTCTCCAGCCATGAAGTTCTCTCTTTTGACTCTGTCCCTCATTGCAGGCGCAGCCTTCTCCGTCGCTGCCCCGAATGGCAAAGGCCACAAGAAAGAACCCCCGGGCCCCCCCTCAGGTACATTCTCCGGAGTATCGCAGTCGTGCACTGCCAGCCAGAGCAGCATTTCCTGCTGCAACGCCAAAAACAATGGCAGCAACAAGAAGAATGTCTACTATCCTGGCGGGAACGCTGAACTGACTTGCAGCGAGATCAACGGTAAATCGCTCTAATTTGATGATCCCTTGCGCTCGTTGAAGTCAACGCTGACTGGGGGCTTTCCCATGGTTGTAGGATCGGGACAGGAGAACAAGCAAATCCAGGAGATTTGCTCTACGACCGTGGCCTGCTGCCAAGGCGATGGATGCACCGCTATTGCTTATTAGGCCGAATCTGTTTCAAGATCAGAAACATTTGGAAATGTGGAGGATTGTGGGAGGGAGGAGGGATGTCTTGTCAGCAGGGGTTGTGCGAATGGATCTTATGTCCTGTGGACACGACGCTCTTTAACCGTGGCGACCGGGTCAAGTCGGTGACTTGAGTGATTAGCGCTCTGAAGAGTTTACATTCTTTATTTAGTCTGTACGGGTGGATTTAATTCCAAGCTTATTCATCCGCGCTCATTGCCGTCTCAATGTGTTCAAAGAAGTAGTTTCGTAAATAATAGAGTGTAAAATCATCTGACGGGTTGTCTATTATTGGGTTTCTCGATACATGGCTATTGTTTTGGAAGCAGAGGCACTTGAGCGGCAATCCACCACATTCTTTCCTTCTGTCATGGAGAAAATAGGATTCAGGTCACAACATACGTGTGGGTAAGGGTTAACCTATAAAGAACCTGGGTATCACTCGAATAGACCCATACTTAGACTAAAATCTTAGTATAGAAGTATATTATTTTATTTATAAGAGGTTTATTATATAAAAATAGTAAGGGATAATAAAGGATTTAAATAAATATTTAGAGGATAGTTAAGATATTCTAGCTAATAATACTTTACTTAATGTAATTAGATTTACCTACCTTCTTATAAGTAGTAGTAGTATATAAAGGCTAAGTAATACTAAGCTTTTATAAGACTACTATTATATCGTTAAAAGCTAAGCCTTTTAAGGCTACTCGCCGGAAAGATATGGGATTTAATTACTGTATATGCTAACGTATTTATTACATTAACTTTAGAGCTTTATATCTTAGCGAGTTTTTAGGTTTTTAATAAAGTTATTTTAGCGTTATATAGGGTTTAAGCTAAATTTTTAGCCTATGAATTTTTCTTACCTAATTAGGCCTAGTTCACGATTTGCCACTGGGATATCCTGTGGGATATCCTATCCCAGGCCGAAAATCGTCTCGATCCCATACCGAAATCCCATATCTTTCCGGCCCGTATTTAAGGCTTAATAGCGAGGTTTTATAGTATAAGTATTAACCCTTAGAAAGTTAGCTTCTAGAGTATAACTTAGTACCTATTAAATAATATAAGACTTATAAATTATCTATATATAATTTAGGTATAGTATAATAGTATTTAATAACTAATAGTTAATAATAGCTATATGAAAAAGAATAATATTAAAGAAAATCTCTTCTAATTTACTAAGACCCCTTGATTGGTAATCACCGAGGTTGACCTGGACGGGATAGTTCTACGCTATATACGTATCAAGTTAGCGTTTGCTTGCGGCTGAAGTTTACTTGGTCGTTGCTCAAGATGGTACAACCTAGTTGATGACAGCCAGGGAATCCACGATGGCACTGGCGATAGCGGAAGCCGCCTCACTGAGGCCTGAAATCAGGTTGTCTCAGGCGCTCAGCAGCTACGAAGCGATATTATCAGCGGACCATCAGCTATCTTTCAATGCATCGCCACCAGATCCCATCGCTATCATGGCACTCACGTGCGAGATTGATCGTAAGAATGGCGGTCGCAAAACTCGTCGATACGGAGCCCGATTGACTACTTTCTTGGACTCGGTCAAAGGTTTCACGGGCATGGTGGATGTCATCATCGGCAGTATGGGAAACCCCATCGCAGGTGCAGTTTGGGGAACCGTGAAGACAGCTATACAGGTAGGAGCGTTCTCTAGTACAATATGGACTTGATATATCTCCTGGTCTTACTACGACATTCACTTTTTGTAATCTACATCATCTTCATTCCCTTCTTCAGCCTTACAAATATATGTACAGATTGCCTCGGATTTCGAAACATATTTCGACTCGCTTTCGACCATGTTGATGAACATTGGCGTGAACTCGCCTCGGCTTGAGAAATACGCGCTGCTATACCGTACGTCCGCCAGCCTACAGAAAGAGCTTTGCAATTACTATGCTGTGGTTGTCAACCTTTGCACGAAAATCGTTTTGTCTGTGAGGAAGCCTACCATCAAGCAGATTGCCAATGCCTTGCGTAATCCTTTCAATGATGAGTTCGGCGTACTTCAGAAAGACCTGGCAAGGCTGGGTACTGCCGTGAATGAAGAGGTTTCGCTCGCCTCAAGACAACAACAGAATATCGACTCTGTGGAGGGAGCTAGCGAGCGGAAAGAAAGTTCGTTGTTTCGAGCCACTGGAGCCATGTTTCGAAGAGAGACAATTGCCGAATTAGCACAAACCAAAAAGTGGCGGGAAAGCAGGCTGAAGTCTCGTTTTCTCAGTTCGTGTTCCACGTACATTCACGAGACTACGTTGAATCAAGCACGCAAAAGGGGATCTTCCACATGGATCTTTGAAATTGAGGAATATCAACGGTGGGAATCCGAAAGGTCTCCGTCAACGTTACTGTGTTCGGGGATCGTAGGAGCCGGGAAATCTATACTGTGCGCGAGTGTCGTGGAGCACCTTATCCTGGACAAAGATGCGGATTGCTCTGTTGGGTACTTCTTTTGTAAAGACGACCAGGCTACTTCCCTTACAGCGCGAGAGATCATTGGCAGTTTGGCCCGACAGACGTTCGACAATATACCCACTGATTGTTTCAGTAATCTGGACGCCAGTATTGGCGATTGCAGGCTTAACGCGGAGCAAATCATATCTCATATGCTGGTACGACTTCCCCGCTACCAGTACTATATACTGGTTATCGATGGGCTTGACGAATGCGAATATGAAGAAGTCAAGCTACTTATTGAGTTGCTTCGGTCTTTGCTCAGTTCATCAGACCAGGTATTTAAATTATTCTGGACTGGTCGTTCTGACTTTGCTGTTAGAGTCTCTGAATTCTTCCGACCCAACTTCCAGGTACACATCACGCCGGCAAACAATGGCCCCGAGATATCTAGATTCATTGAGCTTGCCCTGGAGAAAGTGCTAGAGAATCACATGCTAGAGCTTCGCGATCCAAAAATCATTCTTCGAATCCAGGATGCCCTTGAAGCAGGCGCTCAAGAAATGTTCGTTTCGTGCATTTCCGAAATGTACTACAATCCAGCTGATCGTTGTCCAGGTTCTTATGGGTAGTTTTTCAGATTGATGCTCCTTGTGCCCAGAACACAGACGCAGACATAATAAAAAGCTTCGAGGATTTGCCCAGGGGCCTACCGGCGACGTTCAGGCGAATTCTTCAGCGGTAAGGGTTTTTCTTGAATTACTAACATGGCTTTGGAAGAAGAATACTTTGGATAATGCCCTTTCTTCCAGCTTACATCTGCTATTCTACTTGACTGGCTCGATTGTACGGAAGCACGCCAGTGTTCTACATACTTCATTGTTCATGCACTTTCTCTGTAGCAGTCTCTTCTCTCAAGCCGCCTTCTGCTCTGTAGACATGCTTCATAGCTCCTTTCAAATTGTCGACTAGGCAATGCTAACTGCAATAGGCTGCAGCACTCCGATTTTGCCAACCCAAGTCTTGGCAAGAAGATCTTCGAGATAATAGCGGCTGCAAAAAGGCCACTGACTCTTAATGAACTTGCTGAAGCGATTAGTATCACGCCTGGAGATACTACGTGGAACAATAGCAAGCTGGTCAATGATGTATTGAAATCCTTGGAATCCTGTGGTAGCTGTATCATTGTCGATGAAGAGCTTTCTACTGTCCACTTCGCCCATTCCAGCGTCAAGCGGCATCTTCTATCGCAGCCTACAGATCTGGACGTCCAATATAATGTTCATCATTACCATATAAGTTCATCCCAAGCCGACAAGAACCTTGGCAAGATAATTGTCACGTATCTCAACCTTGACGTTCTTAGTACGCAGCTCACCAGAACAAGTGGGCCTTCGTAGCATTATTCCGCCAGTGTTCCAAATTTTGTCGCTAGATCGGCTCTTCCGAAAGGTGACTTGATCAACAAAGTGGCTCTAGCCATGTTGAGATCTCGAAGAGCGTCTGTAAAAGACCCTGGCCGGGCTGTGGAGATTAGCGCCTATCTCATGCGTGAAAAGAATATACAGATCGAACAAGTCTTCTCTCTCCTTTCATACTGCCATCAATACTGGCTCCACCATTCCAAGTTTGTCCATCTTGAAAAAGATCAGATCTACAAGCTGTGGGAGCGTTTGGTAAGCGGTACGGTGAGTACAGTGGAGCTCCCCTGGGCTCCTGAAAGTGCTTTTGAGCTCTCAGAATCTGGTGACCTAGGTGAGAAATTCGTGCACTGGATTACCGAGCAATGCCATGCTGCCTTCGCCGAAAAAGCAGTCCAGAGCCTTTGGACCCATAGCGCACAAAGACTAATGGCTTCTGATTTCTGCTATGTACAGCTGGATCGATTGCTTACATTGCGTGGATTCAACTCATGTGCCCCACTTTCATCGCTGAAAGCAGAGGAATTGGAGCCTCTGCTATGGGAAGCAATCCGACGGGGACATCAAGCCATCGTTCAGTTAGTCCTGCGAGAAGGGATTGATGTCAACACCACCCATGATGAAGTTGGCAATGCTCGTTACCTGGCGGTATCTGAACGCAAAGACGCCATCTTTGAGCTACTTATTGAGTACGGGGCGGACGTGAACCTCAAAGGCGGAGAATACGGTACCGCTTTGCAACTGGCAGTCAATCGTCACAACGATTTAGTCGCTAAATTCCTGCTTGATAAGGGTGCGGATGTCAACGTTCAAGGGGGACTATACGGCACCGCCTTAATAGCTGCTGCAGCGGAAAATTCCCCGCCGACGTTGAGATTACTGCTGGCGGCTGGTGCTGATGTTAATCAAACTGCTGAAGTCTTAGGAGGGCAAGATCGCGTAACACCTTTGATGATGGCAATAGACAAGAACAACACACTCGGCGTCACCATGTTGCTCGATGCTGGAGCCGATCCCAATGCTCGGCCTTCGGGAGCTTATAGCCCGCTGACGCTCGCAGCCAAGCGTAGAAACAAAGTGATGGTATCTAAGTTGCAAAAGAAAGGGGGCCTATTGCGATACAATAAGGAGGTCGCGGGCAGCATAAAAGAGCTTAAGAAAGAGCTGCGTACTACTAAGACTATAGCATCGCTGCTGTACAAGCATCGACAGCTGGAACCGCCTTCGCCGCAGGTAGATCTTTCGCTACTATAGGGGACATCACGACACGTGATAGCGAGTACGAAGTGATTGAGGAGTGAGTATTGGACATCCTCAAAGCGCTCAAAAGCACGGATATCGTGATCTTCGGCCATCATTTGCCATACCCAGCGCATGAAATATATATCCATGTACCTAAGATATCAAAGCAGATAAGGAGGATACGTAGGGCGTTAGCCCATGAAGCTAGCTCTTCGTCAATATTACGAAATAAGAGGGTATACATCCCTCCAATCCCTCATAGTAATATAGGGTAGTATCTTCAGAGTCCCAATGGGCATGCGGAGGGAGGAGGGATAGACTGTATGAATATTGAATACAGTTCACCAAGTCTGAGGGAATGAGCAGGGCTGGAGGAACCGATATGGAATGCGCAGTGTCTGTTCTTGGCATGAAGAAGCATGATGTACTGTCAAAGGTATAGGTTCACGTCAGGGGATGATGTTGAGAAGAGGTTTAACTTTATATCGCAATGTCATCCCAAGGCTTTAGGACCATTCTAGGAGCCTAAAGGCCTCTGGGTACCTGCATGTCGATAAAATAGAACTAGAGGGTCGCCATCTCGATATAAGATTAGTAATCAATGAAAATATATTATAATATAACCTTATAGATTTATAAATAGTAGTAAAGACTTATATAGCTAATACTATAATAATCTATATAGAATAGATAAATATAGTTTAGTCTATTTAACTAGGCTATTAGTACTTTTATAACTAAAATAAACCTAATAATCTAAATATTACTTAGGTAAGTTTATATAAGTACTTTATAAATAAAGTTATATAGTAAAGTTATAAAAGACTTATATAACTATTCCTATCCTTTTATCCTATTTTACTCTATTAATTGTAAATATATCTTTATATAGTATAGTTTTAATCTATATTTCTTTTATATAGTATACTTAAAATTTTATTAACTTATAGAAATCTATAAAAAAAATTAAGATCTATATAAACTATTATAATATCTAATTTAAATCTAGATAAAGATATAATACTTAGTAAGCTTCTAGTATATATTAGTATAGAAAATAGTATCTTTATAAAGACTATATTAGTAAATTAAGGAGCTTATAAAATGTAAAAATATACGTATTATATGTATATTATATATATTATACGTATATTATACGTATTATACGTATATAACTAGCGCGCTTATATACTAGCCCTAGAGCTTAGAATAATACTATAAGTTACTAAATACGTATTTAGTAACTTTTAGAAATACTAGGTAATAGGACTAATAGGAGATAAGTCCTACTAATTAGCTATAATATAACTATATAAGGCTAGTACTAACTAGGTAATTCTAATATAGTACTAAGTCTTATTAATTAATTAATAGTACTAGTACTTAGTAAGAGAATTAATAGTAGGCGTAATATATGTATAGAATACGAGGCTAGGCTAGGGGGAGTACTCTACGCGGATATAAATTATATAAATCGACTATATTTAAAACCTATATTATACTAGCGTTAATAATATAGCTACTATAACTCTAGTAAGCTTCCTATTTCTTCCCGGCGCTAGAGGAAAATCACGGATTTTAGGCCTTAAATCCAGATTTTCTATATTTAGGACTTTTAGGCTAGAATAAAAAAACCCTGAAATTTTCCTATTTATTACTAGTATTTTACCTGAAAAAGGCGCTTTTAGCGGATTTAGTAGTTTAGATTTTCTATATAGGTTCCTAGTTTACTAATATAGTAAAGAACTAGAAAAGAAATATAAGTATTTTATAGAAGCTAAAAAGATAAGTATAAAGATAAAAGCCCCTTATAAGCTCTAGTATATAATTATATAGCTAATAAAATAAAATATAAAATTCTATATTAATAAGAAAGCTAATAGACTAGTTGATATAAAAATAGATAATCTATATCCTTTTATACTAATATATATAGAATATAAAATATTATTATATACTTAAATCTATTCTATACTAATCTTATATAGATATTTTCTACTCTATTAAAGATAACGAGGCCTATAATTCCTATATAAAAGGGAATAGGAATTTTAGCTCTTATAAGACTCTATCTAGATTCTATAATAGTATATATATAAACTATATAAGTAGTAGGAATAGTATAAAAACTTATAGCTTTATAATAAATTAATATAAATCTTTTTAAATAAATTTTATAATTTATTAACTTATATAGATAAGGTTAAGGAAAAAAAAGTATATATAACTAGTAGTATTAGTTAGTATTATTTTATATAGTTAACTATAATTAGTATTAATCTATATAAATAAAGTAAAAAAATATAAATTTATATAGATTAGTAAACTTATAGAAATAGAGCTATATAATACTATTATAGCTTATTATATAAGCCTTATAAAACTATATAGCTCTATAGTAGATTATAAGGAGAAGGAAGAGACTAATAAAGAGGAGGAATCCTATATATAATAGGTATATAGATTAGTATAAGGAGTAGTAGATTTATATAAGCCTCTTTAAAGGCTATATAGATTTAAAAAAATCTATATATAAGTATATACTTATAGGATAGAAATAAAATAACTTATACTAGAGATATATCTTTCCTATAATAAACTAAATAAATAAATAAAAACCTGTAAGATATTAATAGATATATAGAATTAGGAGGTAGCTTATAATAATCTAATAAAAATAATTAAATAATAATAGTTAAATAGTATTTAAATAGTAATAATAATAGTTAAATAATAATAATTAAATAATAGTAATTAAATAATAGTAACTTTTAAAGTAAATTAAGAATAGAGAATTATATATTTACTAATAATTATACTTAAATAATAAGAATAATAATAGAAGTGAAAGTAATTATTAAACTAAAAATTTTTTTTTAAATAAGAATAATTAAATAATAGTAAATAGATAAGAATAACTATAAATTTAAATTAGAATAATTAAACAAGAATAATAAAGAATAAGAATAATAAAGAATAAGAATATTAAAATTATAAAGGAATAGTTAAATTAAATAATAGTAATTAAATAGTAATAACTAAATTAAATAAATTAAATAATATTAATATAAATAAGAGGTTTATATTAATATTTATATCTACTAGGCTTTAATCTTACTATATTATTATATATTATCTAAAAGAACTTCTAGATATATAATATTATCTATACGCCCCCTTAAACTTACTAGTAAGAGGACTAAAAGTCTCTATATATCTCTTATATAAGATAGTATAATATAGAGCTAATAAAACTAAAATATAATAAAAGTAAATCTACCCTAATAGTAGAAAGTAACTAGCCTTAGGATTTATTAATAATTATTATAAAATTAAGGTAGACTAGAAACTACTTATATATAAAGAGGTAAGGGTAGTTACCTTTATTATTTTTAATTTAAAGAATTAATTATATCCCTTTATCCTACTTTCTACTAAGGATCCGACCTTAAATATACTATTAGGATAGATATATAATAATTAGGCGCGTCCTATTATATATACTTTTATTTAGATATAAGTTGTATAATAATATAATTAGAGCCCTAACTTTTAAGTATAATTAAGAAGGGGGAAATCTAGATAGCTCTAGGGATTATAGGAATTCTAGGCTAAGTCTATTATTATTACTATTAGTTAATAACTTATTAGCTAATAAAAGGTATTATATAATTCTATATAAACGCGTTAGGATCTTATTAATTAAAATAGTAGTAGAGTTATTTTATAAAGATAGTATAGCTCTACTCTTAAAGAAATCCGGCGGTAATAATAGCTATATAAGGGAGGTAGTAGGAAAGATATATTTTATAAAGGTATATCTATCTATACCTTAGTTTTTTATCTTAGGGGGAAGAGCTATTATCTTATATATTAATATATTATATAATATCTAACCTATCTACCTTATAAATACCTAGTTATTAGATCTAATATAAAGCTATATATTTTAATATAACTAGAGTATATTTAGCTTTAGCTAAATCTAGGAGTTATAAAGGCTAGTATTAACTTATATAACCTAATTACCTCTCTAAATTATAGGAGTTATCTATATAAAGTTACTACCTATAATTACTAGGAGCCTATTAAATAGGTTATTACTCTTATAAATATTATATAATATTATATTAATTATAGTAAAATTATTCTTATACTATATAAGTACTTTATCCTATATAATTAGGGCTATATAATAGAGTAACTCTATTATATTAGACTATATAAGGATATAATAGGTAGATATATTATTATAAATAATTAGGATCTTAAAAGTAGAGTAGGATATATAGCTACTAGGTAGTAATATTAATATAATACTAGTAGAAGTAATATATAGTATTATATATCCTTATATATAGAAATAATAATAAAGAGCTTTATAAAGAAAGATCTTCCTAGTACTTATAATATTATATATAAAGAAGTATATAGTTTATAACAAAGTTATAATAGCTATAAGGATAGTATTATAAGTAGAGTATTAATTAATATTTAACTTTAGAATAGTAGTATTATATAAAGTTACTTACTCCTTAATATTATACTCTATTTTAATATAATTAGAAGAGGGTAGTCCTACTAAAACTATATAAGGAGGGGTATAAGTAGATTAAAGTCCCTAAGCCTCCTACCCTAGATTTATAACTATTTAGTAACTAAGAATAACTTATAATTAAGATATATATTTACTATATTAGTAGGAATATCTAGAAAGTCCCTAGTAATATAGTATAGTAAATTATTATAAATATTATAATAAAACTCTTTTTAAAGCTTAAAGGGCTTACTTATATTACTATAAAGAAGTATATATATAAATAAAGAATATAAGGAGTAGTTAAAAGAGTAGTATTAAGATTCTTTAAAGTATATAAACTATTTACTATTATTATTAAAGAGCCCTAAAGTAATATATATAATCTAGAAGGTTAATTATAAAATACTATTAATAGTATAAATTACTTTAAAACTAGAAGGCTTATAAATAATAGTAAGTAGGACTTATAAGTAGAATCTCTCCCCTTATATAACTCTATAATTATATATATACCTAATTATATATCTCTTTTATTAAGATATCTACTACCGCTCCCCTTTCTTACTATAATAGATATAGTACTTAGAAAAATTATAATATAATAGATAATAGGTATTAGAATTTTTAATATTATATTATAAGAAGTATATAAGTATTATTTTAGCCCTATTAAGTATTTATAAAAGGTTAGTCTTATTATTTTAGAATTATACCTATTATTAACTAAAGAGATATAAAGTAAGTTATATAATAGAAGGATCCTTATTATAGTTATAAAATTTAAAAAGATACTATATAGCTTAGTATAGATTAATATAGTAACTATTTAAGTAGTATATAATTCTATCCTAGTTATCTACTAGCTTAAGAGTTATATAATTAGCGCCCTTATAAATATACTTATATATATACTTAATAGTATTAATAGAGATATAAACCTTAATATTAATATATATTATATACTTATAAGTTAGCTAGAGATTATATAAGACTACTTAATAATTATCTATCTTAATATTTTATTTATATACCTATCTTATTTATATATATTTATCCTTATAATAGTAGTATATAAGATAGCTATCTTTTATAACTAATATTTTAGGCTAGAACTTCCTTAGAAAATACTTTAAATAGATCTACTTAAATCTACGCGGTTTCTTAATTATATATAGCGACTTAGAATTCTAGTACTTATAAGGGCTATAAGTTGTTTACTCCTAGATAATTTAATATAAAGAGCCGTCTAGATTAATTATAGGATTAGGTAATTTTATATAGATTAAGTTATTAACGCGAAAATAGTCTATAAAGCTATTATCCTAATATAGAAAAAGCAGGATATAAATATATAAAAGACCTCTTTTCTAATACTTAATAGTTTAAATAGTCTTAAGATAGTACTTAAACTAATCCTTAAGGTCTTATAATAATACCTTTTTCTTCGCGTAAAAGATATATATAATAATTTCTACTTAATTATTAGTAGTTTAATTATTAAAGATAGTAGCTTTAATTTTAGGCTAGTATAGGTTTATAATTATTATTATAAAAAGTATTAGCTTCTTATAATAATACTAAATAGCTAGGTATTATAGTCTAACTTAAGGTCACGTGACCGGTTATATAACTAAGGCTTAGCGCGTATATATCCTATCTATATCCTTCCTAGATAGTTTATTATTTATATTTATATTATCTATTATATCTACTTATCCACGTCGTTATTCCTAATAAATAGTAGTAATACCTATATATAGTATTAGTTAGCCTTAGTCGTAAGCGCGTATAATTAGGTATAAGACTAATAAGAGGGTATTTTAATTAAATTTAAGGGCTTTATAATAGGCTTTATAATAGGCTTTATAATAGGGGAGAAGGATTATACCCTTATATATATAGTAGAACGGGGGGTTTTAAGGTAGGAAATAACTATTTTATAGCTATAGATTAATATTTAGATTTATAATTTATTTATAAGACTATATTTAGATTAAGTTCTTATAAAGGTCTTTTTTACCTAGGGACCTAGAGTAGGTTAGTAAAGAAAGAGATAGAGTAATAAGAGTTTATAATACTTAATAATATAAGTAAAGCCTTAATATAAACTAATTAGAGGTTAAAAAGTTAGTAATAAGCTTAGTATATATATATTTTATATAGGTCTATTATAATATCTATATATAGATATAAATAAGAGACTAATAATATAAGATATATATAGAAGAGTAATAATAAAAATAGAATATATAGAAAAAAGAAAAGTTCCTAGGAAAATTAAATTATATAAGGTATATTACTTAGTAGTAAACCCTTAAATAGTTATAGTATTATATAAAAGTATATAGCCTTATCTTAAGATATATTAGCTAATTAGAGCTCTAAATCTGGCTGTAACTAAGCTTTACGCTTTACGCCGTTCCGCGAGGTATAATAAGAGCCGTAGGAGGTAGACGGATCTCTAGGTTCCTTATAAGGAAACGCGGATACTTTATATATAGGTAAGAAGGCGTCTAACTTAGAATAGTCTTAGCGCCGTTTTACGTAGTCTTCTTACGTCTTAGTTTTAGTATCTGAAATGTCGAATCGAACTAATAGTATCAAGCGGTAATTTTCAAACCTATTCTAGATAGCTACCTAGATAGCTACCTAGGGTGTACCTAAAGTACTACCTAGACTACTGCCTAAATACCTAAATATATAATAGTACTAAGCTACGTAGGGTAGTATAGGGGCGTAGCTACAGGAGCCTACCTTAGACTTAGCCGTTTAGCCGGCCTACTACCTAGGCTTACTACATCTCCAGGGGGTTAAATATTAGCGTACTAAGGGATACTAATAAAATTACATATTTATTACTACTAGTACTCTATATATATACTATTAGCTTGAATAACTACTTCGTAGCAAGTATATATAGAATCTACTAAACTACTAAGAAACTTAGGTAATATCTATTCCTATACTATAGTAATAGCGCCCCGAAGGTTATAATAATAAAAGTAATAATACTTATAAGTTATCTATATATAATTTAGGTATAGTATAATAGTATTATAATAATTAATAGATAGATATAGCTATATAAAATAGAATAACTATTATAAGAAATCTCTACTAGTCTATTAAGACCCCCTAACTAGTCTTAATTAATAACTACTAAGGTTAACCTAGTCTAAATTCTAATACTCCCTCTTAGATTAGTAGTAATAAGGTAGGTTACCTATTACTAACTACTATATCTAAATACCCTTATACTTTACTTAGAGCTAGTCCTAATTATTATTTAGCTAGGTTAAAGTTAATAGGATTAATAGATTTTATTAGTAGGTTAATATATTATACTTTAATATTAACCTATTAAAGATAGATTTCTTTAATTTTAAAAACTAGTTACTATATTAAATAATATCTTATTTAGATATATTTTATAATAGTATAATTAATTAGGTTAGTAGTTAATTTTATTACTACTTAGTTATTAATACTTAGGAGTACTAGTACTACTCCCTTATTATACCCTAGCTCTTCTAGTATAAGGCCTAGATATAGAGCTTCTTTATATACCTCTATTATAGTAATATATTTAGACTTATATATAGATATTACTACTAGCTTTTATAATTTAGATTATTAGGTAATAGGGCTATTAAATAGTTTATAAATATACGCCCTAGTAGAATAAGATATCTTATACTTATTATAATATAATATATTAGTAAAACCCTCTAGGCTATTATTATTACCTAGTTAATAGATAAGACTATTATTAACTATTTTTAATAAATAATATAATACCCTTTTTACTATATTTATATATTATAAAGTAGGGTTATAAAGTAAATAACTTAGATTATTAATAATATAAGTAATATATAGCTTAAGTATAATACTTAGCTAATTAAGTACTCTTATAAGAGACTAATAGGCCTCTCTATTAGGTATAAAGGCTATATAGCTATTAGAAGTAATAGTAATATATACCTATTTTATAAGTAACTTTACTAGCTAATATTTATTTATACCTAGTTAATTTAATAATTAGTTAATATATTTTATTTTATTAACCTAAATAAAATAGTTATCTAGATTTTTAATAATATATATTCTTAAATAGTCTTTTAAGTCTCTTATATATTTAAAGTTAAACCTCTTATTAAGTTCCTTCTTTATCTAGGTAATTAAGTCTTAATTATATATTATAAATAATAAGTTATTAATATATATTATAATAATTACTTTTATAATAGTATTAATAAATATATAATAATTATATTTAAAGTACTTAAAACCTAGAGACTTAAATACTTTATAAAGGGTTTTCTACTATTTATAAGATACCTATTTAAGGTTATTAATTAATTAATTAATTAATTATACTCCTATACTAGCTAAAAAGCTAATAAGGGTAGGCTATTTAGGGGTACGTATTACGTATATGTTATTCGGGGAGAAACCCTACTATAGGGATAAAAACTCCACCTGATAATTGCGGTTCTCTTAACTATTTACAGCTCCTTCCCTCCCCCCCCTAGCAGGCCTACTACTAGGGAGGTAGTAGAGGGGTCGGGTTTACTACCTATTACACTAAAGTTTCGTCTGTAAGTAAAACTTCTTTTCCTTATCTAGGGCCTAGCCCCTTTCTCTTTTCTATCTCTACCGGCTATTCTTAATCTGATCCGTTTAGCGTAATAGATGAATCCTTATAATAGATAATTCCTTATAGTCCCGGTTATAACGTCCGTAACGGGGAGGGTGTATACGTAAAGGGAGGTGATAGAACTAATACTTACCTACTAGTCTATCGGTGCTAGGTACTACTAGGTGAGGAGGCTAGCGGCCCTGGCGTGCTTATAGACCATTAGGTGGGAAGGCTAATATCCACGTATCTCTATACGGGTTAGGCCTCTACTGCCTACTACTATACCGTAGGGACTACCTAGGTACGGCTAAGCATCCCCCCGCCGTATAATAGTAAGGTAGCGGATACCCGGTGTATTTACCGCGATTATATCGGCCGCTACTATTAAGGTATATACGTGTAGAAGATAATAGGCACCGTTAGCTAACTAGACCGGCGGCCCTATCGCGCTTACAGGCTATTAGGTAAGGAGTCTAATACCTACGTCCTATTTCGGGTTAGGTGCCTACTACCTATAGCCGTACCGTAAGGACTATCTAGGAAGGGGACTAGAGTATCCTCGCCGCCGTACGGTAGTAATGGCGGTAGTATATACCTAGTATACTATCTAGCTTACGCTCGATTATTAAAAGGAAGGAAGGGCTAGCTTTATAGTATTACTATCTTTTTATTATACTATTATTATCTATATATATTATAACTACCCTGAGGTAGGTAGACTTAGGCTACCTAGACCGCGCGGAGCGGAATCGGCTGGAGTATAAGGACGTGGCCTCGTAAGAGACCCTATAGTAGGTATAGGTATAGAAGTATTATATATATCCTGTAATATTATAAAGGTTTTATATCGGTAGTATTTCTATTATCTTATACTAGTATTACTAGTATTACTAGTATGTCGCGTTTATAACACGCGTAGGGAAGCGGAGGCTATATTAGGGAGAGGTAGAAGGGTATTTATATAGTATATATTTTTTGTCTATATCTATATATTCTATCGCGTTATATCTTTTGCCGTAATCTTCTAAGAGTTCTCCTTCTATCTTCTCTGTTTTTCTGTCGCGTTGGCGTTCCTATTCTCGTTATTACTATACTCTGCCTGCGTGTCGATTCCGTAATAACTAGGTAACCCTAGACGGTGCTTCTAAAATACCGTGAGATCTCTTAGCTCTCCTAGTACCGAGATACTAGAAGGTTCGTAGCCGGTACTACGTATAGGTAGATCTCGTCGCCGGCCTATTTAAGGTTATATAAAGCTTTATTTTATTTATAAGAATATCTATATTAGCTATTAATAAAGTAGTAGAGTTACTCTACCTAGATTTCTTCCTAAATAAGTAATTCTAAGAAGGCTAAAATAATATCTAAATACTTAATAACTAGCCTATATTAAATTATTATAGCTAGGAGGAGTTATTATAATAATACCTTTAAGGTTAATAAAAATATCTTATTAAAATTAATCCCCTTAATTTAATAAAAGCCTTTAACTACCTATTATACTTTATATTAGCTAATTTCACCTATTAGTTTATATTTATAGGATAAGATCTACCTCCTTAGTAAGATATATACTTTATAAGATAGTTAATATAGTTCTTACTATATTATCTACTTATTATAATTAGCTAGTTCTCCTTTAATAGTAGTAAGCTATTTATCTTTATTAGGCCTACTAAAAGCCTTATCTATTAATATTAGATAGAGACGCTCTTTAGTACTAGTAATAATATAGGTAAGTATAACTATAACCCTATTAGGGTTATTAGAAGACTTTATACCCCTCTTATTTATTTAGCTATAATTAATTTATAGTTTATTATAAATAGAATAATATAATATATTAGGAATAATTCTCTAAGATTTATTATTTTAAGTTAATTATTTATTAATAATAGCTAATAGTATTATAGTATTAATTTAGTATATTAAACTACCCTAACTATTCTAATTATTATTAGTTAATAATTCTTACTCCGCTTAGCTATTTTTAGTAGTCTAATTATTTAACTTATTCTAATTTAATTTAAGTAGATTATCTTAATTATATCTATTTAGACTAGTTAGCCTACTTATATTATTAGTTAGGCCTAATATTAATTAGCTAGATAGAAAATTATTACTAATCTATTATTAATCTTACTAGTATTATTAGTATTTTTAGTACTATCTAATACTACCTTAATACCCTATTAATTAGGGCTAATTACTTTCTTTAAGGCCTAATTACTATTATCTAATTAGTTAGTTTAGAGCTAGCTTAGGAGGTCTACTATATTATTATTACTAGAGTCTCTCTTTATTAGAAGCTTATTATTATCTATTAATAATATAGTAGCCCTCTTATTAAATACTATATATATTAATTAAGTAATATATTATCCCTTAATATCTTATACGCGGTAGATACTCTTACTATTATAATTAAGGAAGTAGTATTTAATAGCCTTATTATCTAGTTTTTTCTTATTTAGTAATATATTAAATAAATAGTACTAATATCTAAATAGCTTTAAGTATATTAATTAAGGTTTATAGTTATACTATTTCTTAAAGGGGGACTTTTTATCCTTACTAGGTATAAGGTTCTTAATATAATTAATGTAATAGATAGCCTTACCCTAGAACTCTTATAATAGTCTAGCGTTAATAAGAATAATTCTAACTTTATTAAATAGTATCTAGTTCTTTTATTTAATAATCCTATTCTAATAAGGATTATAAGGTACTAATAGAGTAATAAATATCCTATATTCCTAGAATATTTATAACCCTAGACTAGTTTATTATTACTTTAAATAAAGGCTATTTTATACCTCTAGTTTTTCTAATATTTTATTTAGAACTTAAGTTTTTATAGTAACTCTACCTAACTAGTTATATAATCTATTTAAGTAAATCCTATTACTTTATATATAAATATATTATATTAGTATACCCCTTAAGGGTAGTTATATAGCTTACTAATACTAGGTTAATATATTAGTATTAGCTAGGGATAGTAACTCTAGGTATTAATATCTATAAGGGTATTTAGGTAATCTTCCCTAATATATAACTCTTATATAGTTCCTATTTCTTATATTTTTATAGGTAATTAGTAGCTTTATAGTTAATATTAGTAGTATATATTATAGCTTTTATAACTTCTATACTAATATATTTATATCTCTTATATTATTAGGTCTAAGACTTATTATTCTTAGCTAGGACTATTAATTTAAGGTAGAATACTCTTATCTAGTTAATCTATATAGTATCTAGCTAGTATATATAGTTATATAGAAAGGCTTATAATACCTCCTTACCTTATTTATTATAGAATATATTCTTCCCTCTACTACTAGTATACGTATAGCCTTATAGGTCTAGTTATATAATAGATAAGAGGTTATATTTAATATTTAGTATATAATAAATATTAGTTAGTAAGAATTTACTAATCTTAAAATAATTACTAGGATTATTACTATTTTAATCCCTTTAACTTTTATTAGCTTACCCCTAGTTAGTCCTAATACTATATAGTTCTAGACTAGTAAATAGTTAGTAAACTTAGATTAATCTTAGAAGGTATACTCCTAGTCCCCTAATTAAATAATAACCTTATAAGACTTATTATTTTATTATAAGCTATACTTAAAGTAAGTAGTATAAGATTTATCCTATTTTTATTTATCTAGGTTTTATTTACTTTATTAATAACTAGGATATCTATCTTAATAATATTATTTATTTTATACCTCTAGCTCTTTCTTTATTTTAGGAATAAATCCTTCTAGTTTAATCTTTAGATTAGTATACTAGTAGTCTTTTATATTATACTAGTAGTTATAAAATATATATTTATTATTATTATTAACCTAGCTTTTATTACTAGGCTTATTTTAATATTAGCCCTATTTTAGCTATTTACTAAAATTACTAGTAAATACCTTAGATTCTTTAGTCTTTAAAGGTATAAACCTATTAACTAAGGATATAATAATATACTTAAAATCCTATAACTCCTTCCTAAATTAAGTAATCTTAGTGAGGATATAAACTACTTCCTTTATATTATCTAATAAGCCCCTCTTAAAGACTACTAACTAGAAATCTATTTCTAGTAGACTCTTTATTTATAAAAGCTTATTTATATATTCCTTAAATTTAGTAAGGTAGGTATAAAGGTCTTTAAATTAATTTAAATAAAGCTTATATAAGGTAAAGTATATTACTTTCTTAATAGTATAGGAATCTATCCTATATAAAGACTTTAATTTAGCCTATATTTCTTTTACTATTATTAAAGTTTTAATTATATTATAAGCTAATAGTAATATATTAAGATAAATAGTAGTAAGTACTTACTCCTTTAAATTAATACAATTTTCCTATTCATCTTTATCCGCCTCCTTAATAGGTAATTACTCCTTTAATAGTAGGTAAGTTAAGGTTAATTAGTAGTTTATATTCTAGTCTAATAACCTTAAATACGCTATTAACTATAAGAGATATATATATAATAATTTCTTATAACTTATAATTCTTAATACCTTTCAGCTTTTAAATTTTATAATAGTTAAATATAATAGTACCTATTATAAATAGTTCTAGGAATATTTCTTCTAAAACTACTCTAAGTCTTAGTAAAAAGCTTACTATATAATTTATATAGTTCTTAAGGTTATAAAGAACCTAGGCTTATAATCTAATAAAAGATATAATACTTATAAGTTATCTATATATAACTTAGGTATAGTATAATAATATTATAATAACTAATAGATAGATATAGCTATATAGAATAGAATAACTATTATAAGAAATCTCTACTAGTCTACTAAGACCCCCTAACTAGTCCTAGTTAGTAACTACTAAGGTTAATCTAGCCTAAATTCTAATAGACTTTCCTATATCTATATAGATAGTATTACTTTCCCTCTAGGTAGGAGCTTTATACTTAACTTATATTATCTACTAGAATAATCTCCTAGATACTAAATATAATTCTATACTAGACTAGTTTAGTACGAAGCCTACTTACCTTCTCCTTAATACTCCTCTCTATAAGATCTACTACAGATCCCTAACGACCGCTTGAAGTTACGGGTCGTAATATCCTTAATAGTAGCCCTAGCTATATATCCTAGAGCATAGTCTTATATTAGAGATAGGTAGGGATATATCTAGATCTAGTTATAAATAATAAGTATAATCCGCTTATAATACGTCGCCTAGGTAATTATTCCCTAGTCCTTCTCCTAAAATACCCCTAGGCCCTTTATATTTAGTACGGCCAAAGAATAAACCTTAAGATATCTATCCTTACCTCTAGAGTATCTTTTTAATAATATAGGTAGGGTTATATTCCTCCCCTAGGGCCCTAGTAACCTAAATATATATATACTTACTAGCTATTACCTATATTTTATCCGTTTAGAGAATTATCTCCTATTATTCCCTAGTCTAGTTAATATATTCCTAAGCCTATTAGAGATATACCACCTAATTTACCTTTAAAATAGGCGGTTTTCTCTAGGTAATATATTAAGAAAAGCCTTCTTTCTTAAGAGCTCTCTAGATTACTAATACTAATATATACTAGCCTAGTATTTAAGCTACCTCTTTATATATTATATATCTTATTTCCTTAGACCTATAAATAAAACGGACTAGTTTAACTTAATAGGATATATTAATATCTACTTTTAATCTTAATCTATAGTTTTAAGGCGTAAGTTTATAGCTATTTATATATTAAACCTAGTAGAAAGTAATTTTAAGATAATAAGTAATAGCTTCCTATTTCTAGCTAATTTTAGTAAATATTTATATCTAGATCCGTTAATTATAGGTTAATTAGCTATATTTTAGGGTTAATAGTATATCTATTATTACTATTATTATAGAGAAGCTACTAGAGAAAGTATATCTATATATTTTATTACATGGAAGTCTCTAAAAAATTAACGGTATTATAATTAGCGTATGCCAAGGCGCTAACATTTAACTTGGTAGTCACCATAGTAGGTAATTCTCATACAAAAATCATCTTCGATGATGATTCTTCCTGACCTTCCATGCAAACCTGCCAAAGTGCTCCTAGACGCTACGGTGAGATTCTCGCTGTGATCAGCGCCCGACGCGCCCCAAATATTGCATATTTATCCGTTGGTGCTGGAATCGGCGGCTTGACGTTAAAGATTCTGGAACAGGTGCTTATTGGTCGGCCTCTGGAACGACATGCTTTTGCGCGGACTGGGGTTCCGCAGTCATTCATGGACCTTGCTGGTGAAGGCGACCACTACGAGACGCACTTAACCATAGCGCACATCCAGAGAAATGATTGCTGGCAACTTCGAAAGCTTCCTCCAACTGCCGGCGACGATCTATACTATGGCATTGGTCTGTTCACGCCTTGGGAGTATAGCAAACAGTCTCATGTGGCAGCCTGCTGTTACAGAGGAGGTACTGAAATTGACCTCCGTCGATAAATTTTAAAGCCGTGCGGTGGGACTGTCTTTCAATCCGCCGGAAATGTCACAAGGTCCAGCAGCCGATCAAAAACCTCGGTGTAAATGCGGTATAATAGATGGATCCCATAACTAGCTGCTTTTATCAATCTGAATTGGAAATTCCCACCAAACCTACCCGCTCCTATTATGGTTGAGCCCCACACCCTTCTCCTGACTACATATAGAATTTGAGGGCCTCCTCATAACCTGGCCCTTTTAAGTCCTTGGCAAAGACGTTGCCATTTTTTTCACGAAGAGAACTCGGAGGAGATACGTCACGCTCAGCATTTCATTATCGTTGAGGGCTATAGATTAGGCTGTACGGACCGCGTTCTTAATCTGTTATTAAGGCTTTATTAGCTTATATTTTGTAGTAGACGATTAATAATAGGTAGGAAAGAGGGAGAGGAATAGTAAATAGATAAGTTTAGGAGAAAAATAAAAGATCCTATACCTCTTATCTATTAATATTAAAATTAGATAGCTTTATAAAGTTATCCTCTATAATATCTATAACCTTTATATCTAGTAATACTCTAACTTAATTAATAAAATACTTTTAAATCCCTTTTTTAGCTTTTATCTCAAGTTTACTATATCTAAGTCTAATATAAATACGTAATTAGAAAGCCTTATTAAAAGTTATAATATAATTTATAGTTAGGAAGAGTATACTCTAGAAGTACTCTAATATCTATAAGAAGATACTTATAAGCGCGTTATAATTAATATCGCGAATCTCCTTTTATTCTAAAAAGACGTCGGCTTTATTAATTAGTAATACTATACGCTATATATAAGTAATATTAAGTATCTAGGAGAGGTTCTTTTTAAGGTAGTCTATTTTTATCCCTAGCTCTCTAATAGATACTATCTAGAGGATAAGTTAAATTATTTAAAACTCTAAAAGGTAAGAAAAACTAATATAAAGTAGCTTCTTAAGTATTTCTATAATCGCTTTAGTAGTTAGGGTTTTCCTAGTTACTAGTAGTCTATATAGGACTACTATAAGACCTTATCCCTTACCTGTATTAGTAATCTAAGGAGCTGGTATATTATAAATATATAACTAGCACGCTTATATATTAGCCCTAGAGCTTATTATAATACCTCTAATTACTATAAGCTACTATTTATACCTCTATAATACTAAAAGCGCGCTTATTTTTCTAATTATTTATTTAGGTATATAAACTAGATATTATAATTTATATAATATTTATAGAAAAGGTTTATTAAATATTATAACTAATATTTATACTACCTACTTAATATTTAATAAATATACCTTTCTTAGAATTAGTACTATTATTATTATAATTATATTAGGTAGTATTATTATTATATCTATCTATCTTATATATTCTTTAGATAGCGCCGTTTATATTATTATTATAAGTAGTATTACTACTAGGAATTACTACTTATCTACCTATTCTAATTATAGTAGACTATCTACGCTACCCTAGTTTATTACTTATATTAATACTAGTACTATTATTAATAATATATAAAATTATACTTATAATACTTAATATATATTTATTATACTATTTACTTAGTATTTATAAACTACCTTCTAATAGAACTATTCCTACTTACTTAACCTCCTTATATTATAGATTCTCTTCTTAGATCTTACTACTTTCTAGTTAAATTCCAACGCCTTATATATAGCTGTATAGTAGTAACGACCTAACCTGATTGGTTAATCTATTTATGAATAGACCAGCCATTATGTAAAGTAAGTCGATTGGTAAATAGACTATGGGAATTTATAAATTGACCGTTTTCACATATCGACGGGTGCAGCCTTGAATCTGATTGCAATCCTAAAAGACTTGGAGTTTGTCCGCTAGACCAAGGGACGGCTAATACGCTCTGGTGTCCGAGCTCCTACGTACTTAAAACATGACGAAGGGCAGATTCGCTGTGTTCGTTTGTTACAGGCTTTGTTGCTCTTTTTGCATGAGTTCTTCGAGGTTTCGTAGGGATGTGTTTGGAGGGCTTTGCTCTTGATGTAAAAGTGGGGAAAGGTGGCCTGCAACCCGTGAGGTGATGAGAAGGGTAGTCAGTGGCAATGAAGTATGTGTAATGGTTTGGTTCCAAGGAGTTTTTCTTCTGAATACGAGGCTCCAGTGGCCGAGAGCTGCGCCGGCATGTGCCGTTGGATGTGAGATTGATGGTGGAGTTCGAACACATTCGGCATGGGGTGGTTGGGCTGCGACGGCCTGGAATCGGCGATTGATAGTTTCGGGGGAATGAAGGAGGTTTGTGAAGGTGGTGGTCCTAAGGGGTTCATTGGTCGGAAGGAAGACGCTCACGGGACAGCCACTGTGGGCACGACTCAGAAATGTATAAGATCCTCGTCTCGCCCGCTCTGTTCATTTCGGACATCCATCTCAGACATTGAAAGAATCGTCCTTCTATTTGTTTCCCCTTGGCGGTCTTTGCACTTTGAGTCAAGCAATGGCTTTGGTCGACTTGAATTTCGTTCAATTCTATCGACCACCAATCAAGACAAGCCTGCCTCGCGAAAGGGTGCCACAGGCGTCAACAGCATCGTTCGCTGAAGTTCCCACCGTTGGTGGAGAGGAGAAAATTTCCAAAGCTCCTGCACCAAGCGGTGGACGGAGTGGGAGAGTGACTGGTAGCACAAGCCTGTCTAAGTGGTGTCATGTGTAGCAATCTTGAGGAAGCTGAGAGAAGATTGCGGATACTCCCACAGGTCCATGAATAAGAGCTTTGTTTCCGCAAGGCGGTTGATGTTTGAATAGCGAGTAACATTATCTACCTATCACTCCTTGAATGGTTTGAGCCGTGCTTCCTTGAAAGGAGCATCCTCTGGAGGAAGAAGCACCCTCACTTAGGCCTTCCGCACCGTCTTCGTGAGACTTTCGTCTTTGGATAGGTCGCTCTTCGAGCCACTCATGAATTATACCTGACATTGACTTCGCCAGCAAAAGAATCTTCGTGATTTTTGATCCATGTGCGGTGCGAAGAGTGCTATAAGTTCAGGATATCGATGCCAGCGTCAGGTGATCCTCTTACCACGTCAGATCGACCTCTGCCCGTCTTGGTTCCTGTCTCTCCAGTCCTCCAAAGGCGGCCAACACAACCTTGATTATTCCAATTAGTCTTTGCTTGAGCGAGCTTCGTCGCTTCTGTCCTCGGTTATGCATTACTCGTGGCCGGCTCGACTGCGACTTGCGTTGCCCGGGAGTCTTGCTAGGTCTTTTTCCACGTTTCGTTGTTACTGCCCTGTCTATAATGAAATCCCCGCCTTTATTCGAGCGCCCGGGCGCTCGTCGATCATGTTGCAACGGCCGAGAATGACGACTCTGATGACCCCAACGGTCATGCCGTCGATGTTTCCTTCGCGGCCGATCAGGGACTCGCGGTTCCTGACTTTCTCCGGAAATATCTTCAGAATAGTCCACTGCCGAAGCATCCAAGACGGGCCGGGCTACCAAGATACTCGGTAAACCTTGCGTAGGAACTGGATCGGCTTGCGTACTAGCTGTGGGAACCATGGGCTCGGCATCCCTCTCTACTTGCGAGTAAGAAGTTCCGTGAGCAATATCGAGACTCTCGTCCGGTAAAACCGCATGGCTCCTCGGTGGTTCACGATCCACCCCAGCCTCCGTGACCTCCGGAGATTCTTCTGGTACAGGTGTTAAATCCGTCATAAAAGGTATAACGGAAGATTCCTTGTTTGGGATGGCCCCAAAGCCGCCCTCGGCCGGGATAACTACCGCATCACTTGCACGCTTCTCAGAGCAGGGCTCCCAGACGCTTCGATCATGAAATGCCAACGAAACGCGTGATAGGTTAGCCACAGATTCATTATGGGTACTGAAACCCGGACGTCGCCAGTGAGGCTCTCTCTGAGCCTGAACCTTCTGCTCCATGTCGAAACAAAGTTTCTTGAGGGCTCTGTTGAAGACACCCGCCCTTTCCTCGTCCGCAAAGGATATCGTTTCGCGAACTGTCCAAAGAGAGTAGAGCGACTGGTGACAGCCGTCCACCTGGAACCGGCCATGCTCCGCTATAAAGTTATAGCATAGGTAGCAAGATCGCTTGTTACATCCAATATATGGGCTAAAGAGAGTGAGCCCATAATTCTGCTCATAGAATATCATGAGCTGAAGCTCTACGTGCTCTCGATAGACCGGCCAGCGGCTCATCATGGTCTTTATCTGTGCCCCGCCGCTCGAGGCGAAGGGGTCACCACCTCGGCGGCGTACCTGAGCAGCTGTACGGGAAGCTAGCTCGGATATCTCAATCTTCTCAGTAGACGTGGCTTTGATCTCAACCCCCCTGCCGAGCTTCTGAAGTTTCGCCAGGAACGCCGTCAAGGTAACAGCAGCCCGGTTAAACTTGGATATCTGTCCAATGCGTTCTACTATGTCTCGCAGATCGGGGACGGCGATACCAGGCTTCTCGGATTTGCTGATGTTATATGCGACGAGCTGCTTGAATGAGTAAGATCGGCGGACTTGGTAGGCGAGCTTCGTTAACGACGCCAGATCCTGCAAGTCTGGTGGTGGTCTCGGAAGTGATATTCTAGAAGCAAGTTCTTTGAGCTGCTCAAGACGATGTTTGCACAGTCGCACGTAGGATTCATGCGTCGCGCCGCAGTATTTTCCAAGCAACTCGATGTCTTGCAACGATTCTGCTTTGTCATCTGGGGAGGTGGTATGCGGCGCGTTGAATTGATTGGAGCCGTGGCTACCAACGAACCGAAGCATCCTTTCCAAGACCTTGGTGTGTTTTACGAGGCGGCTTCTACACCTCACAATTATTTCCGAAAGCGCTTCTTCTCGCATTTGGTCCTCACTCATTCCTGCTTTCATTTGCACTTAATTTGAAAACATCGCGTAAGATTAGAGCGGTAGGTCTGACGAACCTGAACTGATATTTGCAATTACAGTCCGAGTAATACCCTTTAGATGGCAGAGCATCTGATCATTGATTCCCCCGTTTCTAGCCACGCGCAGCACCAGAATTTGGTCGTCCCTCTCGCTGACCTCCATGCAGGCGGCCGAGACGTTGTCTGGCCCGCCCGGTCCCGATGCAACAAGCGCAAAGTCATCAAGAAAGTTTCGGCTCTCTCCACCCAGGGGATCCTTTCTCTCGATACTAGGAGAACGCATTTTGACCGGCTTACCTTGAGAACGGTATTTGAGCTCGAGAAGAATAGCGTTCTCGAAGAAAGACAGTCTGTCGATACCTTGCCAGACTTGACAACACGTCATGATGCTTTGCAAACGCGGTGGATACCCGAGCCGCGCTGTAAGACTTTGATATTCTGGGCGGTAATGTCTTGATGGGATTCAGAGATAATCGAGAAGGGGAGGGGCTTGCTGGGAGAGCTAGGTGGCTAATCTTGATCTGATAAGCTTGGAGCTTAAGGGAGATATAATTAAAGACGCAGAGAGTATAAAACGATAATAGGTACCAGGACGGTAACGAAACAGAAGCGATATAATAAGGACGAGTCGATCTAAGGAGTTATGATAGGGAAGAGTTCGACCGTAGACCATAGACAAACGGAAGATTATATAGCAAAGCGTGTCCTAACCGTGGAGATATGCTATATCTCCATTCCGGCTCACGGGATCATACATCCGCAGCGCTTGCACCCGATCTCTGATAAGGCCCTTCACCTTTCTGGCTTAGTCCAGTAGGTGCCTGATTCACTGCTCTTTTACTAAATGCTTGGCACCTCGTCTCTCAATCGGACAGAGAAGTCTACCAGGCTGAACGAGACATATGTGGCTTAGCTAATGATTTGACAGGTTCGACGCAGTACTCTAGAGGGCTACAGTTACGGAAACGATGTGGACTTGCCGCATTCTTGATAGCTTGTGTTATTCGCCTGCTTGCTTTATTGTCATGGCGCGAAAAGTGAGTGGACGCGACCATTTGACGCTCGTCCGGCATCATCTCGTGGGCGTACCCTAGTGAGGCTGCATGGCAAGGCATTCCGTTTGGCATGAGAACCGGTGGGACCCCTCTCAATCGTGAAGGGGAATGCCAAGAAGTGAGCCACCCTTTTTAGAATAGGTAAAGTGCGTGCCGAGTGTCCTTGTGTAACCACCACCTCTATCCACCGGTAACCAGTCTTCTGTCGTCCCCACCCTCCGCCACGCTTGGATGCAGACCTACTGCAAATGAACTCCTCGACGTGGCTATTGATGATTTGATCTGCTTTATGCACGAGATTGTTTCCGGCGGACTGCGCATACGGGACCGCGGTAGATACATGGCAGCCCAAGGAACCTCCGCAATGTTCGACTTGGCACCTCTAATGACCCATCAACGCTCCATCAATAAGTGGCGTCATCCTATAAAGTATGACGGAACGCCACGCGACTTCCCCTAGCAGCTGTGATCGCGATGGAGGGGAAGTCAACTGAGTTTTGGATATGCCCCAGCGCTTCCCTTGCGTCCCCGCTGGTCTCGATGAAACTGTTTTCAAGATAGGACCGAGAGACGCGAGAGGCTCGGCCGAAACGAATAAGAATATGCCCTGCGCGGCAAAAGGTAAATACTCCCCTTAAGTTATTATTATTATAGCCTTACTATTACTATTTATATCTAACGCGGAGATTTCCTAGAGATTTCCTAGCTATTATAAGTTAAATCTAGCCTATTTCTTTATTCCTTTTTATAATTAACTAGGCTATTCTTTCTTTTATAACTAACTAGGCTAATAGTTCTAAAGCTATTATAAGTTATTAGCTATTTTATAATTAATTAGGTTAATAGTTCTAAGGCTATTATAAGCTATTAACTATTTTATAACTAATTAGGTTAATAATTTTAAGGCTATTATAAGCTATTAGCTATTCTAAATAGAGCTCTCCTTTCCTTAAGAAGTCTCCGCTCCGTAGACTATTTACCTACCTACGACTTAAGGTTTACTAAGTAACTAGTCTAAAATATAGAGGTATCGTCTTGTTTCCTTCCCCTAATATCTAAACTATCCTCTTCTCGTAGCTTATATACGTTTTATACTCCCCTAATTCCTCGCTTATTTAGCCTTTATAGTTAAAAATTTAGATAGGAGGGAGTAGATAAATCGCGTTATTATTATATTACTATAGTTTCTCCCTTTTTAACTAATATAAGGAATGTATTTTACGACGACTATATAGCTTTTAATGTAGCTTAATACGGATATAATTCTTTATAGTAATTAAGTAGTACTAGCTAGGCTTATAACCTATCAAATAGTCTTAGGGGTCTAATAGATAATTTAGCTATACTAGATATCTAAAAAGGTGAAAAGGTGTCTAGGAATAAGATAATAAGATAATAAGACTTTATAGACGTGGCTACTCGCTTATTATCTTAGTAGAGGGGCTTATTTCCAATAGTAGATATGGGTATAACCGCCGTACGCGAGATATATAGAAATTATTAAATAGTATAATATTAATAAGTTATCTGCAGGTGATTTAGGTGTAGTGTAATAGTATTATAATAACTAAATAGATGGATGTAGCTATATAGAATAGAATAACTATTACGAGAAATCTCTACTAGTCTACTAAGGCCCCCTAACTAGTCCTAATTAGTAACTACCGAGGTTGACCTAGCCTGAATTCTAATACTCCCTCTTAGATTAGTAGTAATAAGGTAGGCTACCTATTATTAAATACTATATCTAAATGCCCTTATACTTCGCTTAGAGCTAGTCTTAATTATTATCTAGCTAGGCCGAAGTTAATAGGGCTAATAGGTTTTATTAGTAGATTAGTATATTAACCTTTAGTATTAACCTATTTAAGACGGATTTCTTTAGTTTTAGAAATAAGTTAACGGACTAAATAATATCTTGTTTAGATATATTTTATAGTAGTATAATTAATCGGGTTAGTAGCTAATTTTATAGCTGCCTAGTTATTAATACTTAGGAGTACTAGTACTACTCCCTTATTATACCCTAGCTCTTCTAGTATAAGGCCTAGATATAGAGCTTCTTTATATACTTCTACTATAGCGATATATTTAGACTTATATATAGATATCGCTACCAGCTTTTATAATTTAGATTACTAGGCGATAGGGCTATTAAATAGTTTATAGATATACGCCCTAGTAGAACGAGACGTCTTATAGTTATTATAGTATAACGCGTCGGTGAAACCTTTTAGGCTATTATTAGTACCTAGTTAATAGATAAGGCCGTCGTCGACTATTCCTAATAGATAACGTAGTACCCTTTTCGCTATATTTATATATTACGGAGTAGGGTTGTTAAGTAAACGACTTAGGTTACTAATAGCGTATATAATATCTGGACTAGTTATAATACTTAGCTAATTAAGTACTCCTATAAGGGACTAATAAGCCTCTCCTTTAGATAAGGAGGCTATATAGCCGTTAGGAGTAACAGCGATATTAGCCTATTTTATAAGCGACTTAGCTAGCGAATACTTTTCTATACCTAGTTATTTTAATAATTAGTTAATATATTTTATTTAGTTAACCTAAATAGAATAGTTATCTAGATTTCTAATAATATTTATTCTTAAATAGTCTTTTAGGTCTCTTATATATTTAAAGTTAAACCTCTTATTAAGTTCCTTCTTTATCTAGGTAATTAGGTCCCGATTACGTGCTATAAATAGTAAGTTATCGATATATACTATAATAATAACTTTTATAATAGTGTTAATAAGTATATAATAATTATACTTAAGGCGCTTAAAACCTAGAGACTTAAGTACCTTATAAAGGGTTTTATACTATTTATAAGAAGCTTATTTAAGGCTATATAAAGCCTTATTTAGTCTATAAGCGTGTCTTTATTTACCGTTAGTAAAGCGGTAAGGTTACTCTACCTAGATTTCTTCCTAAATAAGCGATTCTAAGAAGGCCGCGATAATATCTAAATACTCGACGACTAGCCTATATTTAGCTATTAGGGCTAGGAGGAGTCGCTATAATAATACCTTTAGGGTTAATAAGAATATATTATTAAAATTAATCCCCTTAATTTAGTAGAAGCCTTTAACTACCTACCGTGCTTTATATCAGCTGATATCGCCTATTAGCCTATATTTATAGGATAAGACCTACCTCCCTAGTAAGATATATACTTTACGAGGTATTTAATATAGTTCTTACTATATTATCTACTTATCGTAATTAGCTAGTTCTTCTTCGGCGGTAGTAAGCTATTTATCTTTATTAGGTCTACTAAGAGCCTCGTCCATTAATATTAGGTAGGGACGCTCTTTAATACTAGCGACGATACGGGTAAGTATAGCTCTAAACCTATTAGGGTTCTTAGAAGACTTTATACCCCTCTTATTTATCTAGCTATAGTCGATCCGTAGTTTATTACAACCGGAATAACGTAATATATTAGGAATAATTCTCTAAGATTTATTATTTTAAGATAATTACTTATTAATAATAGCTAATAGTATTATAGTAGTAATTTAGTGTGTTAAACTATCCTAACTATTCTAATATTAATTAGTTAGTAATTCTAACTCCGCTTAGCTATTTTTAGTAGTCTAATTATTTAACTTATTCTAATTTAATTTAGGTGGATTATCCTAATTATATCTATTTGAACTAGTCGGCCTACTTACGTTATTAGTTAGGCCTAATATTAATTAGCTAGATAGAAAAGTTATTACTAATCTATTACTAGTATTACTAGTATTATTAGTATTTTTAGTATTATCTAATACTCCCTTAATACCCTGTCGATTAGAGGTAGTTACTCCCTCTAAGGCCTAATTACCGCTATCTAATTAGTTAGCTTAGAGCTAGCCTAGGAGGTCTACTATATTATTATCGTTACTAGAGTCTCCCTCTATTAGGAGCTTATTATTATCTATTAATAATATGGCGGCCCTCTCGTTAAATACTATATATACTAATCGAGTAATACGTTATCCCTTAATATCCTATACGCGGTAGATACTCTTACCGTCGTGGCTAAGGAAGTGGTATTTAATAGCCTTATTATCTAGTTTCTTCTTATTCGGCGATATATTAAACGAGTAGTACTAATATCTAAATAGCTTTAGGTATATTAATTAGGGTTAATAGCCGTACTATTTCTTAAAGGGGGACTTCCTATCCTTACTAGGTATAAGGTTCTTAATGTAATTAATATAGTAGATAGCCTTACCCTAGAACTCTTATAGTAGTCTAGCGTTAATAAGAACCGTTCTAACTTTACTAAATAGTATCCGGTTCTTCCGTTCAGCGATCCTATTCTAATAAGGGTTATAGGGAGCTAATAGGGTAATAAATATCCTATATTCCTAGAAGATCTATTAATATTTACGGCCCTAGACTAGTTTATTATCGCTTTAAATAAAGACCGTTTTATACCCCTAGTTTTTCTAATATTTTATTCGGAACTCGAATTTTTATAGTAACTTAGCCCGACTAGTTATATAATCTATTTAAGTAAACCCTATTACTTTATATATAGATACTATCACGTTAGTATACCCCCTAAGGGTAGTTATATAGCTTGCTAACGCTAGGTTAATATACTAGTATTAGCTAGGGATAGTAACTCTAGGTATTAGTAACTATAAGGGTATTTAGGTTATTTTCCCTAATACGTAACTCTTATATAGTTCCTATTTCTTATACTTTTATAGGCGGTTAGCGGCCTTATAGTCGATATTAGTAGCACGTGCTATAGCCTTTATAGCCTCTATACTAACGTGTCTATATCTCTTATACTATTAGGTCTAAGACGTATCGTTCTTAGCCGGGACTATTAATTTAAGGCGGAATACCCTTATCTAGTAGGTCTATATAGTCTCTAGCTAGTAGGTACGGTTATATAGGAAGGCCTATAGTACTTTCTTACCTCGTTTATTATAAAATGTATTTTTCCCTCCGCTACCGGTATATATATAGCCTTATAGGTCTAGCTACGTAATAGATAGGAGGTTATATTTAATATTTAGTATGTGATAAATATTGGTTAGTAAGAATTCGCTGACTTTATTATCGATAATTACTAGGATTTATACTATTCCGATCCCTTTAACTTTTATTAATTTACCCCTAGTTAGTCCTAATACCGTGTAGTTTTAGACTAGTAAATAGTCGGTAAACTTAGATTAGTCCTAGAAGGTATACTCCTAGTCCCCTAAGTCGACGATAATCTTATAGGTCTTATTATTATATTATAGGCTGTACTTAAAGCGAGTAGTATAGGATTTATCCTATTTTTATTTATCAAGGTTTTATTTATTTTATTAATAACTAGGACCTCTACCTTAATACTATTACTTATTCCGTGCCTCTAGCTCTTTCTTTATTTTAGGAATAAATCCTTTTAGTCCTAGCTTTAGATTAATATACTAGTAGTCTTTTATATTATACTAGTAACTATAGAACGTATATTTATTATTATTATTACTTTAGCTTTTACTATTAGGCTTGTTTTAATATTAGCCTTATTTTGGCTATTTACTAAAATTGCTAGTGTATACCTTGGATTCTTTAGTCTTTATAGGTATAAACCTATTAACTAATAATATAGTAATATACTTAAAATCCTATAGCTCCTTCCTAGATTAAGTGATTTTAGTAAGGGTATAGACCGCTTCTTTTATCTTATCTAGTAGGCCCCTCTTAAAGACTACTATCTAGTAGTCTATTTCTAGCGGACTCCCTATTTATAGGAGCTTATTTATATACTCCTTAAATTTAGTAAGGTAGGCGTAAAGGTCTTTAAATTAATCTAAATAAAGCTTATATAAGGCGAAGTATATTACTTTCTTAGTAGCGTAGGAGTCCGTCTTATATAATAACTTTAATTTAGCCTATACTTCTTTTACTATCGTTAGAGTTTTCATTATATTATAAGCTAACGGCGATATAGTAATATAAATAGCGGCGAGTACTCGCTCCTTTAGATTAATATACTTTTCCTATTTATCCTTATCCCCCTCCTTAATAGGTAGTTTTACTCCTCCGGTAGTAGGTAAGTTAGGGTTAGTTAGCGGTTTATATTCCAGTCTAATAACCTTAAACACGCTATTAATAATAAGTAATACCCTTATAACGATCTCTTATAGTTTATAATTCTTAGTACCCTTAAGCTTCTAAATTTTATAATAGTTAGATATAATAGTACCTATTATAAATAGTTCTAGGAATATTTCTTCTAAAGTAATACTAAGTCTTAGTAAAAAGCTTATTATATAATTTATACGGTTCCTAGGTTACGTAGAACCCGGGCTTATAACCTATTAGATAGTATAATATTAATAAGTTATCTATACGTGATTTAGGTGTAATATAATAGTATTATAATAACTAAATGGATGGATGTAGCTATATAGAATGGAATAACTATTACGAGAAATCTCTACTAGTCTGCCAAGGCCCCCTGACTAGTCCTGATTAGTAACTACCGAGGTTGACCCGGCCTGAATTCCAACAGAAATCTGTCTTTCGCGTAGACTTATCACAATAAAATTGGTGTAATCGAGAGTATCTCAGGACGATGCGTCCTCGCATTATTATTCCGATGTTCGTTCCCACGCAGGGTTGTCGGATCACGTGGTTATCTTGGAAATCATGTCCACGGGTTTGCGAGGGGAGGACCGTCCTCTTATAGGCAACTGCTGGGTTAGCCTTGATCGACAAGGCACACTGAAAGTCCTGAGCTGAGGCAGGTTTAGGCTTCGACCCGGCTACGACATATGCCCAATGACTAAGGACAGGCCAGTGGTAGCCGGATAGACATGACGCCACCTGCTTGCATGTGCTCGACGCCCACGTTCGTTGTAGCGTAGCGCTGAACGCTTATTTTTTGGGCCCAGAGAATAATCGGAGGCTGAGACAGTCTGGCGCCTAGGGCTGGAGGAAACGAGATCGCTGCCGTTTGGGCCTTTGGAGGTAGTATTGGTCCATGTCGGGCCCGCATGGCTCTTAAGCCATCGACTCAAGCCCATGCAACGAGTTGCACCCTTCAGTCTAAATTTGCAATTCCATTAGCTCGGATACGGCGACGGTCTGGGGGCTCTGGGTGGTTGGCTATTGTGAGTTTCAGGTGTATAGATGCCATCGTTGGGGTCATGAGCAAACAGTGCAAGAGGCCTCCTGATGCTAGGGTCCCCGTGCTTTGTACCGAGAGATTCATGTTAATAGATGCGCGGATTCACTAGCCGAGTGATTCACCAGATGGCCAGTCACCTCAAGCAATGAGTTAGTTGGAAGGAATGTAAGATGACCAGTCACACCAAGATTCAGTTACAGGAGCACAAGATGACCAGTCACTTCAAGTGTGACTGAGCCATAAGCGAATGCAAGATGACCAGTCATCTCACGGAAGGACTTAGGATGGGAGCACAAGGTGACTGGTCACCTCAAATATGCATTTAAGATACTACAATGGTTAACCTACTCTGCTCGACCACTCGAACCTAAAGAAGTAGCCGAAGTTATTGCCATCGACATTGAAGAAAGTCCTCGACTTGATCCTAGAAACAGATTCCCAGAGCTACGCGATATACTCACGATATGTTCTAGTCTCATTTCTCTGGAGTTTAAACACTTAAGGATAAAGACGAAAGTGACGACGAAAGCGATAACAAAAGTAACCGAGTTAGATTAGCTCATTTTCTGTCAAGGAATACCTCGTTTCAGAAAGGATTCTGCAAGGAGATGCCAATCGCTACAGTATTCAAGAGATCAATGCCAGTACCTCGATCTCCAATGACTGTCTCGCGTATCTTCTAGAATTTAGTAGGTTGCATTAGACAGGTTTTGCAGTCCCGATTTCAAGCGCTTATTTAATATTATTTAATAGTTAATAGCTATATTAGGCTATAGTATTTACTAATTATATAGATTATTAAGTTAGTAATTTAATTATTAAATTACTAATTTAATATAAATAATAGCCTAATTAGGCTATTATTTTAATATCCTTTATAGTTAATCTATTACTTACCTATATTTATATCTATTCTATCCCTCTTATAACCTTCCTTTATTATTATTAATAGTTATTCTATGCCTCTTAAGCGTACTCTAAAGTCTTCTAAGGATATCCTAGGTACTAGTACCTTCGCTATCGCTATCGCTAACACGCTAGATCCTCCTTCTATATCCTTATAGCTAAAGATCTTAATATAGCGCGATAAATATATCATTACTATATATCTATATAATTAGTAGGAAGATATTATTACTAGCCTCTATATAAATATACCTCTTATACCCTAGGAACCTCCTAATAATAATAATATCCTTCCCCTATATTCCTCCTAACCTACCCCGCGGAAGTCCCCTTATAAAGAGAAAGGCTATAGGAAAGCTAGGCTATATAATATAGAGCTATTATAATATTTAAGGAGGTATAAGAGAAGGGGGACTAAGAGCTTAAATATCTTATAATTAGATAGTTATAATAAGAAGCGTAGGAGAGGTAGGTAGAAGGGATAAAGTATATATAAAGGAACGCTTCTTAGTATTAAAGAGATAATAATACTTATTAATTATATGCTTACTAAAGTAGGTATATATAGACTTTCTAGTATAAATTTATAGTAGAAGGATATATAACGGGACTTTAAAATATATACCTACTATTCCTACTCTTAGAATAGTTATTAATAAAAGGTAGTAGTAGTACTTAAATAGCATAAGTATAAGAAGGAATATAGTAGGAGATCTAAGTATATAATAATTAATAATAACCTTATATAAGTACTAAATTAGTAGTAACTAATAGCTAATAAAGTTTAAGCCAGAAAATATAAAAAGAAGTAAGATATAAAAGATAAGAAGGAGAAAATATAAGATTATAATACTAAATAAGATATACTCTCTACTTACTAGGATAAAAAGGTTATAAGGGAAATAGAAAATATTAGTTCTAATAAAATTCCTTCTTATAAAGAAAATAATAAATAAGACTCCTCCTTAAAAGGCTTACCTATCTTACTTTTATTTATAATAATATTACTATCGCCCTCTAGTATAAGTACTATATTAAAAGGTTCCCCCTATTAGTAGTAAAGCCTAAGTCCTTAATATTAGAGTAATACTAACTACTAAAGTAGTATTAGTATTAGGAGTAATCTTAAGGATAAAGCTAACTCCGCTAATAATATTATCTATTAGCTATAACGACTATAATAGTAGAATAAGAAAAGGAATAAGGGGATAAGGTTATAAAAGAATAGGTAAAGACTTAAATAAGTATAAAGGTCTTATCTAACTTAGGATATAGCTACTATTTTAGTTAATTTTATAAAGTAAAGTTTAAAATTCTTTAAATCCCGTAGTATAATAACTCTAGTAATAATACTTATAAGTATTAGTAGGCCTATATTAATAAGTAGTACTTAGGCCCTTCTACTTACTAATATTAATATATTTATAATAACTAGTACTTAGGACCTAGCTTTAATTAAGAAGCTAGAACTTATTTATAAGTAGTAACTTAATATTAATATAGAACTTAAATATTTAATTAAAGGAATATAATAGACTTATAATATATTAAATATACTTTATAAGAAGTTATAGGCCTTTATAACTCTATTATAAAAGTAAATAGGGGCCTAAGAGGACTTTATTTAAATACTCTATATAAATTAAGTCTTATATTAATAGTACCTAAGTAAAGAGACGGAATAAATATAAAAAATAGTAGAAAATATTACTAGTAAGATTAGTCTTATTATCCCTATAAATAATAATATATTAAGCCGTCTCTAGATATCTAATAGAAAGGTTATAGATATAATACGGTTATATATTAATAGGCTTAATAGTATTAAGGATATAAATTAAGTAAGTAATAGTAGAGACTCTAAAAGTAATAATAATAATAGTAAGTAAAGGAGAAATACTATAGAGGATTTTTATATAGAAGTTAATAAGGAGCTTAGTAAAGACGGGGTTAATAATACGCAGCAGGAATATTATAAGACTAGTAGATATAATACTTAGGTATATTTTATAGCTCTAATATATAAAATAATATAGAATAATAGAATAACTATTAGTATAGACCCCTAATATTTAAGCGACTTAGGATTAGGATATTTTAGAATAAGAAGTAGAAAAACTAAATAGAATATAGAAGTAGAAACTTCAGGCGAGAATAAAGAAATAAGGCCTTATAAGATACTTACTATTTTATAGTAATTATATAGATAGGTTATATTACTTAATAAGGGCGGGTTTCCTATATTTCTTATATATATTATAGATTTAGGCTAATTTATAACTTATCTCTACGAGCTTCTTTATAACTTAAATTTAATAACGAGCTCTTAATTAGTAATATAATCTATAAACTAATAGCGTTATAGCGTTAGAGTTAGGTAATTATATATAGATTATATGCCTATAATCCCTTTAGTTATACTATAAGGCTTAATATAAAGAAATATACCTAAGTAATTATTAGGCAGAGTTAATTACTAATAAATATTAGTAGATTATTAAAGGCCTTATCTTAAATTAACTAGATACTATATTTTAACCTCGTAAATAGGTAAAATAGTTTATTAATAGTACTACTACCTAATAGATATTACTAACGGGTATTAGCCCTAATTTTATTCTATACTTAAAGGTATTTATTACCTAAAGTATCTACGTTATCCTAAAACTATACTTAATAGTAATCCGTGTACTAGCTATTCTTCAATTAAACTTTCTCTTCCGTGCGTTTACGTAGCCTATATATAGTAATATAATAAATTCTATATACCTATAAGCTTTATCACTAAATAGATCTAGAACTCGCCGCCCTTAGAATACTTAATATAGCTAGTCTTATATACTAAAAATTTATAATATTATTAGGTTATTCGCCTTTCCCTTAAATAGGCTGTATAGTATACTAATTAGACTATCTAGGCATATTACCCCTAACTATGCTATGCTATATACCTTTTTATATATAGAGTAGAAGAACCTCTAGTCTTCCTTTAATTAATAGAAGCGCCGAAATATTCTATTAATAAACCCCTAAATTATAGACCTCTTATATATTTTACTTATAGATTTAATCGCCCTTATATACCTCCGGATCCTATTATATTTAAGAATAGGATACTAGCGTAGGATAGGATTATAGTAATTATATAGGTACTTAAGGATATTATTAATTACGGTAGAAATAAAGGAGGGAGACTAACTAAATATTATTCATAACTTATATAAAGGACGTAGGTATAAGAATTTTATTAGAATAAGATATAAAGCGAGCTTTAAGCTAGGCTAATAATTATATTATTAGTTAATACTTTTAAGGTTAAAATAAGTAAGTAATTAATATATCTTATCCTTAGTAAATCTAAATAACTACCTTATTTACTTAGGTAGGAAATTATTAAGACTCTACTCCTTACTCTAATACTTAACTAGTAGGATATAGGCGTAGCGCGGGACTTAGCTAATATAGTATAGACCGAGGATAAGGAGGGCTAGAGTAGCTACGTATATAAGTTCTTTATTAGAATTAATATCTATAATACGTCGTTATTAATAATATAAATAAATAGATAATTACTAAAAGGGGTTTTATAAGTAAATCCTAGATATATAGGGCTAAGTAGCGACGGCTTATATTCGGGTAAATTTAGATTAGGGTTAGCGTACGGCTAGACCCGTACAAATTATTAAATAAATGTTAAATAATCTTACTACAAAACCTATCTATTCTTTAACTTCTCAATCTCTTGCTAAAATCCTACTAGCGAAGTATACGGCAAAGTACTAGACCTAGTATACTTAAGTAGTTAAGAGAGGGACTAGCTATCTTCCTCTCCTAATAATAGAGCTTTTTCTTACTAAAGGAGACGCCTTACTAAACTAGATCCGGCTATATAATCCGGATAATCTAGAAAGAGTACTAGTACCTAACTTAGAGAGGAGCTTAAGTAGTATCTACCCTCTACTATACTACGTGTTTATAGCTGGATTATCTAAATTAATATAGATACTACTTAATAAAGGAGCTGATATTAATACCTAAGGCGGATACTTTAGTAATACTTTATAGGCGGCGTTATATAGAGGTTATAATTAAGTAGTATAGATACTACTTAATAAAGGGGCTAATATTAACGCCTAAGGTAGACGCTTTAGTAATACTTTATAGGCGGCGTTATATAGAGGTTATAACTAAGTAGCCTAGATTAGTAGATATAAAGAAGGTTATAATTTATAGCTAGCTTAAAAAATTCCTACTTTAAGTCTACTTTAAGTTCTTATAAAATTATATAAAACTAAAATTATCTCCTTATTTAAACTATAAGCTATCTAGAATATCCTTACTCTTATCTATTATAAGAACCTAGTAATAGAGATAATCTAATAGTTCGTCTACTAGCCCTTCTCTACTACCTACTTCTTCTATTTCTCTAATACCTAGTAATATCTCCCCTCTATAAACCTTATATTTGGTACGCCTATATTCCTAGTATTAGTCTACTTCTTTTACGTAAAATTTAGAATAGCTTCCTAGCGATTAATCCTAGTATAGTAATTTTCTAACTAATTATATCACGTGGTCTAAATAACCTCTAGACCTGTAACGGCGGCTATAGTATATAAGTCTCGCTTATACTCTATATATCTCTACGCCTCGCAGATAATAAAAGTCTACTTCTAGTACCCGTTATAATCGTAGCTAATAAAGCCGGCGGCGGCTTAGTTAGGATACGTATAGTTGATTAGGATCCGACTAAGGGAGGGAGAGAGAAAGTTCCGCTATTACTATAAGGTAAAGGTATAAGTAGTAGGTAAGGTAGAAGAGAAGGCTTATAGGCTAATAACTATATTAAAGTAGTAGCTAGTAAGAGTAGAGATAGTAGGAAGGTTAATAGTATTACCTAGGATAAATTAGATAGAGTTAGCTAGTAGACTAGCCTTTAAGATATTCCTACGAGCTTAAGTAATAATATCCGGGGAGATATTAATTACTATTGCCTTACTAGTAGCTCCTACCTTCTACTTAGCTACGGTAACGTACTAACTAGACCTGTAGCTAAGATCTAACACGGATTATCTAAGCTAAAGGTTAGCTAATCCTAGAAACAGTTAGATATTAGGAAGATAGTAGTAATAGAAGGTATTATAGGAGGAAGCGATAGGCCTAGAGAAAGCTTACTATACGGTAGTAGCGTTAACGAAGCGCATACTATTTAGATATAGAGTTAAATAAAGAAGAATATTAGATAGTAAGTAGGGAGGGAGAGAGGAGAAGGAGTAAGAGTAAGAGTAAAGCTAGGTTAGTTATAAGGTTAGTAAGACTCTTAGGGTACTTAATAAGAATAGTAGAAGTAAAAGATTACCTATACTATTACTAATAGGTTACCGCTCGAGTATTAATACTAAAAGAGTAGACGTAGGGCTCTAGCTATTAGAATAGCTAACTAGCGAGAGGATTAAGTTTATAGATAAGTTATTAAAGAAGAGATAGAGATAATAGTAGAGATAAATTTAAAGATAGTAGATATTAATTAAGGAAGTAAAGGTAAGTAAGTATATAAAGCTCGTCTTAAAGTTAAGCGGCGGTTCTAAAAGCTAAAGCTTATACGTAGCTCTTAGTAAATAAATTAGTTAAATAGAAGGTAAATTAAGTATTTAGTAATCTAAGGTGAAAAGGAAAGGGAAGATAGACGCCTTTAAGCTAATTAGTATTCCTTTTCTCTCTTTTTATACTACTTAATTTAACTCTTTTATATAACTTCTATAATAAATAAGTCGCTTCGAGGGCTTATAGTTTATTAAATACTTGTACTGATAGTATATAAGGGACTATATAATAAATAGTTAATAGAATAGTTAATTATCTAGCTATAGATATATTAGCTATTTATAGTCTCTACTAAGTCTATAGGGCTAATACTAATATCTAATACTCCCCTTTAATAGAAAGACCTAATAAACTCCCTTAAGGCCCTAAGGGCGTGTATATAGCTCCTTATAACTCCTTTAACATAGCTACCCTAATAGCGTAGCTCCCCTTAAAACTATATTCCTTCTTAGATATCCTACTTTAAAGCCTTATTAAACCTGTAAACCTCTACTTAATAGAGGGAAATCGGGAAGAGTACTATAGACTATATTAATATAAGGTATTATTACTCCTATTTCCTTCTCTTTATTTAAGTATTATAGCCCTTATTTCCTTCCTCTAATATATAGGAAACCCTATTAAGAGGGCTCTAGTACGCTTCTACTTATTCCTATTATTCCTATTATTCCTAGCTAATAAGGTACCTAGGACTTTCTCGTTCTAGCTATTAGCTCTACAGCGTTATATTTAATATACTTAAAGAAGGGAGGTAGCTATTAAAGACGCGTAATTTTTATAGTACTACTATTATAACTTAGGCGGATATAGATTAATATAATATAAGAATAAATATAAACTCCTTATAAAAGAACTATTCCTAGGTATAATAGTACTTAGCTAGGCTTATAACCTAATAAATAGTTAATAGAATAGTTAATTATCTAGCTATAGACATGTTAGCTATTTATAGTCTATACTAAGTATATAGGGCTAATACTAATATCTAATACTATATACCTACTAGAACTAGTATCGTCTAGGTTACCTCGTATACAGCTAATAGAGAGCTAGTCTTAACTCTAATTACTCGAGTCTCTTTACTTATACAGATAAATTTGCTATTTACCAAGCTAAGATAAAGAAATAACCTAGAGTCCCCTTTCTAGTTCCTTATCTTAGACTAGACTACCCTACTAGAGGTATAGATATTTTTAAGGTTTCCTTAATATCTAGGGTAGAAGCGCTATTAGTAGAGTCTACTAGTAAATTATCTTTACTCTGCTACTTTACCCGTATATATAGCTTAAAGTAATTAAATAATCTTATAGGATTAGAGAGTAATAGAGCGTTTTAGTATATCTTTATAATAGTAGAACTAGACTATTTCTATTATTATAGATACGAGGCCTATAAGTAGTTTATAAGAAGTACTATAATATTATTATTATCTATTAGATTCTAAGCTAATATATAATAGGTGTAGTTATACTTACAGGGACTAAAAGCTAGCGCGCCTATTATACTAATACTTAGTATACTAATAAAAGTTATACACCTATATATATAGAGATACTAGTAACTACTATTTATTTTCTCTACTAAGAGAACCTACCTCGTAAAGCTCTAGTAGGCTTGAAAATAAAAGTATACTCCTAGAGTAGGCTCGCTATAGTACTAGAGGGCTATCCTAGTCTTAGCTCTATTTAGGTCGGCGCTATATAAGACTTAGTCTATACGCGCTATTCTATATTTATTAGTATAATATATTAATAAATATAGAATAGCGGGTATAGAGATTCTAGTCTCTAGCTTCTCTAGAACCTCTATATACGTCGTCTACCTATCTCCTTAACTATATCGGTATCTTTCTACGTTTAAGTTAGTATTTACTCTTTATATTTAATTAGAATGTCTACCTATCTATCTATAGCTTATTTTAACTACGTTTAAGGGATTGATTTTTAATTTAATTTAATATTATACGCGTGTCTAGCTAATCTATAAAAGCTAATTACGGGGGCTATTAGATAACGCTATATAAAGGGAAACCGTATATATACGCCTAGTATAGTACTAGATAAAAACCCCTATAATTTCCTTCTTATATAGAACTAATACTCTATTTTCTCCTCGTACTATATTCGTTCTACTAGTATAGGCTATATATATATATAAGGTTTAATAAGTACTATAATACTAGGGTACTAGTAGTATATTATAACGGTATAAGGTAGGACTAGTAGGAGGGATAGTCTAAAAGATAAGTTTATTAAACCCCGTAAGTTATATTTATTAAAATACTAGAATTATTAGGTAGATAGGTATAGAGCTACTTATTTATTAGTAAAAACTAGCCTAGTAGCCCTATTTATATTATCTACCTTAATACCGCCTTTACGCCCTTCCCTTCCTTTATTAGTATCTCGTATAGGTTATTTATCCCCGCTATAGTAACTAAAGTTCGCCGGCTCTCCTAGAACCTTAGGTATCCTATAACTATATACTTAATATTCTACCTCTACTAACCGTAGTTATAGTTAGCTAACGTAATACTAGAGACCTTATACTTATATAGGAAATCCGCTAGCCCTATTTTCCCCGTATATATCTATATTAGAGCGGAGCTCTTAATCTTCATAAGCCCCTTATAAAGAGACTACCTTAGTACCTATAAGTTATTATATTAGGCTAGAGATAGGCGTCTTCCTTAAACTATTAATTAGTATTTACCCTATTCTTTATTCTATTTTAAGCCTTACTAAGAGCTAGTTATCTTCCTAACCCTTTATAGGTAGTAGCTACCGTCTTCTCTTATAACCTCCTCCTAGTTTTCTATCCGTAGGGAGCGTAGCGCCTATTTCTCCTTTTCCTTAGTAGGAGTATTACTAGCTATCTATACTCTACCTTATTTAGGCCGTAGTATCCTCCTAATTTAAATATTACCTACCTTAGTTACTAGGTATATTCCCCGTAGCGCCTAGTACCATAGTACTATTTATTTTAGAGTAATCTATATAGGAGTAATACTTAACTCCGCCTTTAGTATCCTTATTAGAGTAGCCTTATATATACCTAGAACCCTCCTTAAATAGTTATTCTAGATAACCTTTAGTTTCTTTATATAGGTCCTTTTTACGTCCTAGAGACCCCTTAGTATATATTAGGAAGACGCTACGTATATTATTAATAGCCTAATAACTATACTATATACCTACCTAGTACGGTTAAGCGTTATACCCTATATTAATACCGCCGTTATTAATAGCGCTAGCCCCTAAGTAGCTATTTATACCTAGACCTTCTTAATATAAGGACCCTACTATAGTTTCCTATCTATCTATAGCCCTAGTACTTAAATTTCCGTCTTTAGCTTTATAACTACCTATCCTAGGTCTACGACTACCTTTATATTAAACCTCCGTAGGTAGCGTATTAAATAGACTAGTTTATACTTTTATAAGTTAAAGCTCGCCCTATATATCTTTACCTAGGAGAGGTATAACTTATAAGCCTATTTAAAGGTTTAATAATTAGATTTAGTACTCTTTCTATATACTAGGAGATAGATATTATTAATAAAGCCGCCGACTTAGAGCCTTAGTTCAGCTATTATATAGGCTTTAATAAGGGGGGAGTTAAAGAAAAGGAAGAGTATTAATAAAATTAATAACCTTTATAAAATACTAATTTCTATTAGTTTAACCTTACTAGTCCTCCTACCTAGTATTATTAAGATAGACCTATCTATTAGGAAGCTTTTAGCCTATCTAATAATATACTCTAGGACTCCTTTTATCCTTAGGTTATAGATAAGCCGCCTATATAAAATATTATTTAAAGCCCTAGCTATATCTAGGGAGAGGAGGCTAGTTATATTCTTCCTATTATAGTCTTATACTATATAGATAGCTTTTATCATAGTTTCTAGCACTATCTTAGTAGACCTCTTCCTCCTTACCCCTATCTATTCTAATAGTAGGAGGTTAAAGCTCTTTATATAGTCGCTTAACCTCTTTATAATAACTATCTTAAGCGCCTTTCCTAGCGTATCAAGGAGAGTAATAGGCCGGTATAACTTTAGCTTATTATAGCTCTCCTTCTTTAGTTTTCTAAAGATAATTATATTAGCCTTTTTAAACTCTATTAGATAGTAGCCTAGTTAGAAATATATATTAAATAGGTATATAATCCTCCCTAGGAGCTTATTAACTATTAAGCGTAGAAAGTAGTTTAATAACCTATTAATATTAGGCGCCTTATCTTATCTAGGGTAATAAATCGCCCTATATACTTTATCTTTTATTAGCCTATCTAGGGTAAGTTTTAGATTTAGGTATACTACTACCTTAATATCCTCTAGATCCGCTTATAAGGGGGGCGGGAAGAATATATCTTATAGGGTAGATACCTTCTCTTTAAATATCTTTATAGCCCCTTATCCCTCCTATTTAATAGTAGGAACTTTAGGAGTAGACGTAGTATTATACTATTATTCCTCGCCTACCTAGCTAGGTTCTATATCCCTCTTTAAGACTCCGCCGCGTTATAGATACTATTATAAAAGTATAGGACTTTAGCTTATACTAATACCCTATCCCTTTCCTTCTTTACTACCCTTTATAGCTCCTCTAAGCGAGAGCTATAGCTCCTTTAGTTTACCTTTACTATTATAAGGGCCTTCGCTATAAATTATTAGTAGTCTAGGTCCTAAAAGGGCTTCGCCCTAGCCCCTAGTTTAACCTATAAGACTATCTCCTCTACTACCTTTGATAGCCCCTATAAGATCTTCGCGAGGTAGTCGTTAATCTGGCTAGTTATTAAGAGGGGATCCTTATATAGTATTAGGTTAAGGGTCTAGGGTTTAAGGGATTAAACTCTACCTTATATATCTTAGAGACTATAGTTACTTTACGTCCTAAACAGCTATTTACCCTACTTTTAACAGTAAAAATAATCCTAGAGAAAGCCTCTTAAAACTCTTTAGAAAATAGAATTTCTCTCTATATACTTACTATAAGAGATATAGGATTGAAAAATCTAGGTCCTATATTAAAAGGGCCTATATAAAGCTCTTTATACTACTATTATATAGTAATTCGTAATACTATTATTATCTTCTCTCTTATAGCTATCTTTTTCTAATTAAAAGTATAATTTATACTAGCCTTATTAAGTTTTAGGCGTTAGATTAGGGCTATAGAAATAATTAGTAAAGATTTAAAGATAGTCTAAAGTTTATACTCCTAATTAATACTAGAGTAAAAAACTACTACTTTTAAAATTAGAATAACTACTTATTAAGATTTCCTAGCTTAAAAATAATACCTATATAAGGCGAGTATATACTACTAAAAATCAGGATTAGATAATAAGCTTCTAAGGTTAGCGTTATAAGGGCACGTAAGAGAGTTAAATATTAGTATAGATTTTCCTTAGGTACTATTACTTTAGATACCTAGTTACCTCTAGGACGCTTCTTATTTACTATATTAACTATAGGAATCCCTTTTCTTACTACTTTAGACCTTATTCCTTTAATTATAGAGTAATCTTTTTAATTAGTATTATATTAATCTAGTACTATATTAACTAGATCCCCCTTAATAATAGCTACCTAAAGCCTCCGTTATAAATCGTAGCGCACGGGAATATTTAAGGAATTCGGGTATAATACTAAGTTAGGACGTAGCTAATATAATTATTTAAAGTAGGAAATATATATCCTTTTAGCTTCTACCGTAATATTAGAGAGTTTTACCGTAGTTTAAGGTATACTTAGAAGTTGTAAATAGATATAGCGAGATCTAATTATAGGAGTAATTACACTTACTTTAGAGTATATTAAATAGAAAATTAATAAAAACTATTATACTTTAAATAGAAACTAGAGGAGTAAAGGCTAATATATAGTAATATATAAATTTACTATAATAGGAGATATATATACTTATTTCTAAAACGGCGTAATTCTATACTACTTACATGTAACTATAGGAATTAGTAGTAGCTTAGACTTTAATTAAAGCGTATAAGCGCTTAGCTTATAATTATCTATTATATATAAGAAGAAAAGAGCGCGAGTTACTAACTATAGAAGTAAAGAAGTATCCTTATATTATAGCTTACTCTTTAGGGTATCCTGTATTTATTAGTAGGATGAAACCCTTAATCTAGTATATAGAGGACCTATCTAATCGTACTAAAGAGATAACGCTGTAATAGAGATATACAGACTAAGGGGATTAGCTAACGATGTACTTAAAGTAGTTTAGGCTATAGATTAAGCGGTAGGTTAAGTAGTAGGCCGGGGCTATAGCCTATAAAAACAGGATATAATAAAAAGAGATAACTCCTAGGTAGTTAGCTATTAGAAGTCTATATATACTCTATTACAGCGTGTTTTTTTAAACTATTATTAAAGCCTTCTTTTAATACTAAATACGCCTTAACTAATTCGCGTAGCCTGGAATATATATCCTAGATAATATAGCTCTATACTTATAAAAATCTAGTTTAGTTAAGTTAGATTTTAAGAATATTTAGGTTAGTAAGGTAATTAAGCTAAAGTTATAAATAATATCCTTATTCTACTTCTTAGATTTCTAGTTAATAGGTAGACTACTAATAGTATATTTTTAGACTAGACTATATAATAAGTAAAAATACATTACTTTATATTTAACTTCTAAGCTACTAGGTATTTACTTATTATCGCTATTATTAATAGCGCTATTTACCTAGCGCGCCTTCCTTACGGAAGGCTTCCGCACTCTATGTACTTAGGTAGGTTTCCTATATATAAAGAATATATCTTCTTTCTATATTATAAATTAGTTATAATATATAGTAGTAATACTATAGATCTTATTCTACGTTACTAAGTACTATAATTATATTAATAAGAACTACTAGCTCTAGTAGTACTAGCCTTATAGTACTAGTCCTTAATAGCCTTCTACTCCCTACTATTACATCCCCGCTATTAGATAAAAGGCTACTAGTCTATTAGCTCCTAAGCTAAGTCTATTAGCTATTAAAGTAAAATAACGAGGTATTAAGGCCCTTATTACTAGAAATACTATATCTAGGTATATTTAATTAGTCCTCTACCTTTATAATCCCCTACCGTTACCTTTACCGCTTCTTCTCTAAAGTAAAAGGTAATATCTACTACTTACTATTATTCTACCTTACTAGTAGTATATAATTAATAAGCTAGCTCCTAATCTAGTACTCCTTAATTAAGTAATCCGTTAGTTATACAAGATTAATTTATTTATTAAGAGTAGTAGCCCTATTACTAATAATCTCACGTTAAATTCTTAGAGAGTACTTAAGTTCTTTACTATACGTTACCTACAGCTAGAAGATTTACCTCCTAACCCTAAGGATAATAATACCCTGGAATTATCTACTACGTCCGCTACCTTATAACGTACTAGGTAAGTATTATTACCTACTACTATAATACGCTTCCCGCTTAAGTAGGTAGTTAATAAATATAAATTTAGTATTAATATTTAAGTCTAGCGTATTAAGCTTAAAAGTGTAAATATTATCCTAGTAAGCTTTAAACCTATACTACTACTATTAAAGACTCTAATGCTAGCACTAAATATAGCTACTACTACCTTCTCTAAGGCCTAGTAAACCGAAATAGCTAGTATTATTACTTAAGCCATATATATATTTAATTAGATATAACTAGGTAATCTATAGCCTACTATAGTAGGTCCTTAATAAGGACCTCGTTCCGCCTCTACCTTTAAGCCTTAAGATATAGGATACTTCGATCCTAACCTATAGGTAATACCTATTAAAGTAAAAGATAATTATAATATCTATTATAATATCTTTAGCTTTACTAACTATCTCTAAGTTAAGGTAGCTAATATAGACCCTACCGTCTTAAGGTAGAATATAGATTCCTATTTACTTAGTACTACTAATAAATAGTATACTAATTAGCTTAATAAACTCAGCTACTCTAGCTTATATAATAATCCTAATAGTATTAATTAATAGTATAAGAGTCTTAAAGTAAGATTCCGTAACTCCCTAGGTAAGTTACTAGCTTTACTTAAATTAGTCTAATATATAATTAAAGACGTAAGAAATTATTATAACCTAGCTAACTATATTAATATAATTATTCTTAATAGTAAAAATACTAGCTTTACTTCTATAAAAGAGGTATAGGTTAGGTTAGTATATAAATATATAGACGGAGAATTATAATAGACTTTACCTTATCTAACTAAGAAGTCTATTATTAGTAGCCTTCTTATAGAGCTTTATTATAAGAAAGATATCTAGTTTAATATATATAGGAAGCCTTCCGCAGACGTAATAAGGTCCTCGTTATAAGTAAAATAGTTATAAGTTAGTAAATAAGGTTAGTATAATTCTAATTTTAATTATCCTCCTTTTAATTTAAATCTATATTAGCGGAATAGCTAATACGGTAATAATTTTAGACCTTATAGTAACCTGTTAAATCCTTATAAAAATAGGCTATTTATTAATCCTTTCTATAACTTATAGGATCGTAATAATAATAATTAATAGTAGCTATAAAATATCTAAGTAAGGATTTTACCTAGAGGTCGCTAATAGTTATAAATTACCAGCGGAAACGTAAATATAATAGCTAGGATATAGTAGAATAACGTTAATAATAAAAATCCCTATTATAAGCTACCTTTTTAGAATAAGCCTTTCTAAGTAAATAATACCCCGCGTCCGTATAATAACCGGGCCTACTAAGTAACCGCTAAGGATAAGGAAGGGGATAATAATATTAAGGTCCTTAATAAGTAGGAATAACATAATCCTTATAAAGAAGGGTACTATTAAGGTATTAATTAGTCTTAAGTAGATTAATAGGTAGACTAAGACTAGTCTCTACTAGAGCCTTTAGGCTCTACTGCCGTTAATAGATTAAATATTAATAATATAGTAGAAAACTACTTTATTAATCTAAGATTACCTAAATTAATATACTGTACTTATACTTCCTTATTTAAATTAAATAATGCCTTATATAGGTATATTCGTTCTAGCTATTCCTTTATAAAGCCTTTAGTAACACCTACTTCTACTAGTAAAGTAGGTAAATTAAGTAAATTATCTAAGTCCTCTATTATTTAATCTAATTCTACGGATATTACTATTAAAGGAAATAGCTTCTAGGGATATTACTATATTATAGTCCCCGTTACGTTTTCTACTAGGGGAGATAAATACTATATCTATATAGATAATAGTACTTAAGTAAGTCTTATTAATCGAGACTTCTTACTTATAGTATTTCTAACGGCGTTAATAGAAAAGATACTTATACTTATAATTATAAGAGGTATTAGCGATAAGAAATATAATACTAGTAAATTTACTAAGATCCCTATATTCTTTAAGAGCCTTAATAGGAAGGTTACTTTAATAGAATATAAATTTTATATTATAGATAAGTTATTAGCTAAGGTACTTATTATTATAAATATCTTAAAGCCTAAGAGAATAGTTATTAACTTTAGGGATAACTTAATAAAAATCGGATCCTATTAGAATATAAGAATACCTATTATAGTCGTTAGTTAAGGTCCTCGTATTACTACCTTAGTGTTTACTAAGAAACAGATAACTATACTAGCTTATAGTAACTTCGCTATACTAGTCTTAGACTCTTAGTATTAAATATTAAAATTACCTTAGGACTATAATTTTATATTTAAACCTGAGATATTAAATACTCTATTACTATATATATATATTATTAATATAGTAATATCTTATATTTTTATTTATAATAATACTAATAGCCCTATTATACTTATATATAACTAGGTCCTTAGTAAGGTAGCTAAATATAAGCTAGCCGGTTACTTTCTTATTAATTCTAATAGTAAAGCTCTCGTAAGTAAGCCCCCTGCTAAAATAACTAGCTGGGTAAGGTTTAGTATACGTAGTTTACTTACTACTATAGCAGCCTTTATAGCTATAGTATCTCCCTAGTTAGTTATAATAAGTCTTTAAGTAAATAAGGCCCTTAATACCTTAACTTTAATTAAAGTATATTATCCCACCGGAGTTATAATTTATAGTACTATACCCTAGGTAGCTACCTTAATTACTACTATTATTAATAAGTTTCCTAATCTTTAGAGAGATACTAGTAATATTATTAGTATTCCTAAGTTATAATATATAGAGATCCCCTTACTTAATAATTAGGAAGATCTATATAAAATAGGTTAGGTATAAGTATACCCTTATAGTTAACGTAATAAGGAAGTAATTAATACTAAATTTAATAAGCTTTATTCTTAGGGAAGGTTAGAATAGATAAATACGTCTACGCCGTTCTCCTTCCCCTACTTTATTATTTAGAAAACTACTTCTAATAGTCTAAAAGGCTGAGTTATTATTAATATTAGGGTATTAAATAAGATTATAATACCTAATACCTACCCTATTCCTCTCTAGTTAGAGATACTTATCCTACTACAGAATACTTTATATAACTTAATAGTTAATATAGTAAGCTTCTTCTACTAATAGTAAGTAAAGTAAGACTACTAATACCGCCTTATTATAACTTCTTATAGAGGCTAAGAAATATTTAACGTGCCTATAATAGGTTTTAGAAATTCGCCGGTATATATCTAGTAAATAATTAATACTATACTCTAGGAATTTTATTACTTTTATTGTATATATATAGATAATATAGTAATTTTCTCTATATTATTAGACGAATATCTTAAGTACCTCTATAAAGTCTTTAGTAAACTAAATAAGTATAATATATACTTATCTCCTAAAAAGTTATTTCTTAGATACTCCTCTATCTATTTACTTAGATAAAGGGTTAATATACTTAGTCTATTAATAGCGGCTAAGAAACTTATAGCTATTACTATACTTATATTCCTAGATACCCTAGGTTAGCTTAAGAAATACCTTAGTATAACAGGCTATAATAGGTAGTATATAGCGTTCTACGCTACTATTATAAAGCCTTTACTATAATATAAGACTTTACTAGTAAAGTTAATTACTATTAAGGGTAATATATACAAGAAAATAGCTAGTAGACTAAAGGTTTTAGTGCCTACGCCTAAAGAATTAAATACTTTTTACTATCTATAAAAGCTTTTTACCTCCCTAAGTATCCTCTACTACTTTAATAAGTAGCGTTAACTATTCGTTGATCTAGATATAAGTAAGAAATTTAATTTTAAAGCTATTATCTACTATACTATTAAGGACGCTTATAAATAAGGCCCTTCTTTTATAACTATAATAGTAGGGTTACCTAGGTTCCCTAAGTAAAAATATTAGTAACCTATCTTATTTCTTAGTCGTTTACTTACTAACGCTAAGACTAGGTACTATCCTACTAAACTTAAAGTTATAGGGTTAATATAGGTTATTAAAAAGGTCTATTATATAATTAAAGCGACGTGAAAGCCTATTATAATAGTTTATATAAACTATTTAGTAGCGGTCTTAATAGTTAGGTAAATAAGCTTAAATATAGTCTTAACTAAGAAACTTAATCTCCGCCTTATTAGAGTATTAGAATATCTTTAGTAATTTTACTTAGACGTTTATTATAAACTAGGCAAGGTAAATATAGTACCTAATACCTTATTAAGACTAGCGAGTTATAAGTATTATCTATAGTAAGACGTAGAAGGCGAATTAGATACCTTATCTATAAAATACTTCCCTATTAGCCTAGTAGAAATAAGTAATACCTTTTAGGATTAGCTTATTACCGGTTATTAAGATAAACCTTAATAGGTAAAAATAATAGAAATAGTTAAGTAGAATAATAACCTTTATAATAATACTATAACCCTAGTATATAAACTTATTAGATAAGTCTTATACTTTAAAGATAATAAATATAGGCTACGTCTATATATCCCTTCTACTATAAAAGTAGAAGTATTTAAGCTCGCGCATAATAAATTAGGATACCTAGGCTACGCCGTATATATAAAAGGCTAACGGAGGGTTTATATATCTATAACTTATCTAAGAAGCTTTATAAATTTATCCGCTATTACCCTTGATACTAATATAACTAGATACTACGGTACTAGTTATACGGGTTATTATAGCCTATCCTAACCCCTACCTAGCTATTCTATATAATTACTATTAACTTTATCCTAGTACTTCCCTTAACTATAGAAGGCTTTAATAGTATCTTAATAGTTATATATAAGTTTTCTAAAGTAATTACCCTTATTCTAGGTAAGATAACCTAGATAGTAAAGGATTAGGTAGTAAGGTTACTTAATAGATTAGCTAATATTAACTAGGGTTTACCTTAAGTAATAATCTTAGATCGAGATTAGAAATTTATAGTATAGTTATAGTAGAGTATCTTTTATTACTTAAGGGTTAATTTACTCTACTTAGCTACCTAGTACCCCTAGATAGACGGTTAATTAGAACGGTCTAATTAAACTATTAAAATAGCCCTTTAATACTATATTACTACTATTAAACACGATTCTTTATAGTTAGCTATTCTTCTAAGAATAATAGCTACGCTTAATAACTCTACGAAATATATATCTACGAATAAGACGCCTACTAAAGTACTTTATAGATTTTAAATAAGGGAGGTATTAGATCTACTAAAGTCTAAGTTAGACTATATATAACTAGATATAATAACTACCTTACTAATAAGGCCCTTATTACCTATTATAAAGATATAGCTACCTACTATAAAAGTAACCCGTCCTACTATAAGAATACCCCGTACGCCTATTACTATAATAGAATATAGGCCGTCGTATATTAATATAAAAGACGCTATTACTTTTACCTTACTTAGAATAAAAGACTACTATAATTCTAAGTATATAACTAAGTTCTTTAAGGTTAGTAATCTTATTAACCTCCGCCTTTATAAAGGCTATAGGGTTCCTAGTATTATATCTAAAAAACTAGGTCCCTAGTTTATTAGGCTATTTAAGGTCCTTAAATATATTAGATATCTTACTTATTAATTAGACTTACTAGATATTATATAAATTCACGACGTTATCTTAATAGCCTATCTTAAACCTACTATTAATCTAGTAGAAGACCCTTATTATTACCGCCGCCTTCCTACCCCGCCTATTATTATTAATAGAGACGTTGAATATAACATTAAGCGGCTCTTATAAAAGCGTTAAATTTATTAGGGTTATAGTTAGTCTACCTAGTACCTTACTAGGTAGCTAGGTTATAGATTAAAGGATAACTAATAGGTACTAGATTATCGCCTATTAAATACTCCGGAGCTTATCTAGGTATATAAGGAGGTAAACGGGCCTAAGGTAGGGGCTAGGGGATAGTTAGTAATAATAGCGATATATAAGTATAATTTCTTACCTTATAGAATTATCTCCTTTTTACTTCAAGCGCTTCTAATTAAGGCACGTCTACTAATACGTAATTATATTACTATTAGGACGATAGCTTTATTTATTATAGGTATTTACTAGGTATTTACTTATTATCGCTATTATTAATAGCGCTATTTACCTAGTACGCCTTCCTTACGGAAGGCTTCCGTACTCTACGTACTTAGGTAGGTTTCCTATATATAGAGAATATATCTTCTTTCTACATCATAAATTAGTTATAATATAAGCGTTTCCTCCTATTCTTATTAATTTAGATATTTTAATCTAAAGGAATTAAAATGTATTCTTTTAAAGTCTAAGCCTTTTACTAAAGCCTTAAGTATTAACTATTCTAATCCTCTTATCTAGAGTCTTCGTATAATATTATTAGTACCTGTTAGTTTTCTAGCGTAAGCTAATAATATTTTTAAGTCTTCCGTTATAACTACTATTTAGATTTAGTATATAGTAAATTAATTAATTTCCTTTTAACTTATAAGCTACTATCCTCTTAATAGTAAGTAAAAGTAAGCGAATCTATCTTTAATTTCTATCTCTTTAAAAGTAAGCGAATAATATACCTTGCTTCTTAAATAAAGCTCTATATATTATATTTAGACTTTAAAAGTACTAAATAATTAGATAAGGTTATATAAGAGCTTATATCTATATTAATAACTAATTTAAGACCTTTAACTCTAAGAAATAATAGAAGAATTTACGCTAACCCTAGCTATATTAGTAAACTAGGAACCCGTATAGAAAATCCGAACTACTAAATCCGCTAAAAGCGTATTTTCCAGGTAAAATACTGGTAATAAATAGGAAAATATCAGGGTTTTTTTATTCTAGCCTAAAAGTCCTAAATATAGAAAATCTGGATTTAAGGCCTTAAATCCGTGATTTTCCTCTAGCGCTAGGAAGAAACGGGAAGCTTGCAAGAGCTATAGCGGCTACGTCGTCAACGCTAGCGTAATATAGGTTTTAAATACAGTTAGTTCACGTAATTTATATACGCGTAGAGTACCTCCCTCTAGCCTAGCCCCGTATTCTATACCTATATTACGCCTCCTATTAATTCTTACTAAGTACTAGTACTAGTATTACTATTAGTTATTAATAAGACTTAGTTACTTATTAGAATTACCTAGTTAGTACTAGCCTTATATAGTTATATTATAGCTAATTAGTAGGACTTATCCCCTATTAGTCCTATTACCTAGTATTTCTAAAAGTTACTAAATGCGTATTTAGTAACTTATAGTATTATATTAAGCTCTAGGGCTAGTATATAAGCGCGCTAGTTATATACGTATAATACGTATAATATACGTATAATACACATATTTTTATATTTTATAGGCTCCTTAGTTTACTAATATACTTTATTATATTATAGGCGACTCCTTCCTTATACTATAGATAATACTACTTAACCTATTAGAAGTAGCTACTTAGCGGACTTTAATAATATATAGAGTAGTTAAGATATTAGTAATAGTAGGATAGTCTTTAACTAAATAATCTTATTACTCTCCTATATATTATATACTATTAAGGATACTAGTAAAAATATACTTAAACTTCTTAATAGTATCCTTAATAAAGAAGTATTATTACTATAACTATTAGATAGGGTTTTAGATTAATATTAGGTAAGAAAGATTCCTAGATATAATTATAATAAAGGTTTTAAGAGAGCTAGTAATAGGGGTTAAAAAGGGTATAATTATAATCTCTCTAAGGAGTCGCCTCTAAGTAGTAGTATAATCTACGCTAAATCCTAGCTCTAAACCTACTAAAATTTAAGTATTAGCTATTAATTATCCTATATTATTAGACCTTTTAATCGTAGATTTATTAGCTAAGGTTAACTAGTAGATTCTCTATAAAATCTACTAAATATAATTAAGTCTAAGATCTATCCTCTTTATAAAGTTATTTACTATATCTTAAGTAGATTTTAAGTAATTTATAATTTCCTGATATAAATAATCGGCCCTATAGAAGATTAGTAAATTATAAACTTTATAGATTAAGTAATAGTACGACCTTTTAGGGGGTATAGGTTAATAATTATATATACTATTACTCTTAGTATATATTAAGTACTTTAGTCTTCCTTTATTACACTTTATCTTCCTAATATAATAGAACTCGTATACCTATATCTATTAGCCTTTAAGGCATTAAATCTCGATATTATAGTTATATACTAGGCCTACTTATTTTATTCCCTCTAGTTACTTCTACTATATATAACTATTAGAAGAGAAGTTATAATCTTTATACTTTATAGCTAGGTTTATAGTAGTTATAGCGCTACTACCTTATAAGGGTTAAATTTAGGAGATAGTCTAGTATTTATAAAGGCCTATAAGATTAGGATAAAGAAACCCTTTATAATTATAATATTATTATAGATAATACCTAATATTAGAGGGCTAAGTTCTAAAGAATAATACTCTCTTTATAAAGATACTACTTTTATAGAAATTATTATTCTCGTTAAATAGGTAGTACGGCTAAGAGGTATAATCTTCTATTAGCTAGCTATTAAAAGAAAACTGTGAAATAAGGTCTATACTACATTAAGAGATTAAAGCTGTTACGGGCGGGTTAACTCCCTAGACTATAGTAAATAGATAACTAATAGATCTGGAATTTAGGTCTAGTTTAACCCTCTAAGGAGCGAGCGAAATTCTTATAGATATAAAGTAAAATAAGGCTAATATATAGTAATATATAACTCTACTATAATAGGATATATATATACTTATTTCTAAAGTAGTATAATTCTAAGTTATATATATATAACTATAGGAATAAGTAGTAGCTTAGATGTTAATTAAAGTATATAAGTACCTAGCTTATAGTTATCTAATATATATAAGAGGAAAAGAAGCGCGAGTTACTAGCTATAGAAGTAAAGAAGTATCCTTAATATACTAATATTCTTTAGTCTATAGAGGGGTTTATAATAAGTCTACTCGTAGTTTTCTATTAGTATTATATAAAAGTCTAATTTATAGGGTAAAGTTAATACCTACTCTTTTTTTATCTTTATTTTCACGTAGTAAGAATCTAATAATATAAGAGTAATATATATTTAAGAAATTCTATAAGTACTACTTTCTAGCTTAATAAGGTGTACTACTTATATAGATCTACTATTATAACTAGTTTACCTATTTAGCCTCTCTTATCTAACTATCTAGTACTACTATTAGGTGGCGCTCTTTAGTAGTACTAGGTAGGACTACCTTATTACCTATTCTTACAAGAGCTTTTTTATTTCTTTTTCTTTTCCTTTTCCTTTTCCTTTTTTTACCTTTATTAACTAACCCGTTTTTACTACTTTCTTTAAATTAGTCTATGAATTAAATATATCTATCTCGCGAGCTATAAAGTATTATTTAGACCTATAATAGGCTAGTAAGAGGCTTTATTAAGGCTTCTAGTATTTATTAGCTAATAATTACATCCGCCTATTATAGGTTAAGGAGTCTCTAGAGGAGCTAAAATCTCAGGGATATATAAGACTACTCGCGTATAAGGAAGATAGCGACTTAATAAAACTATACCGTAAAAATATAACATTAAAACTCCTTCCCTAACTATTAGCTATCTCTAGCTTAATCGGATATCTAGAGAGTATTAATAAAAGAGAGTATACCCTTAGTTAAGACTAAGTAATAGAATCTTAATTTAAAATAAAAGTAAGTAATATTAATTAGCTAATACTAGAGTATAGTAGGCCTAGAGAGTAGTTAGATAGATTAATATTCTTAGATTAACTACGGCTACTTAGAGCTAATATTACTTCCCCTAATATAGATTTTAATACTTAGACTACTAGAAATTTACGTAGAGGCCCTCGTTATACCTAAGTTCCTTCTAGTAATTTCCTACTAATACTACCTAACCTTAATCGTTGGAATATCTAATTTCTTGACCTAGAGTCTAGATAGACTATCCCTAGCGCTAAACAAGCTTTATAGAATCTAGATAAAGATAGCTAGAAGGTATATAAAGTAGCTTAGATAGTTTATATACTAGGATTTATTAGCCTATCCTAACTATTAGGACCTTCTAAGGAACCTTATATTACTCTAAAAGAACTAGAGTTATTTAAGACTAATTACTAGTAACCGCTTAAATACTAACCTTTCTAGTAACGCGCTCTAAATAACTATATTTATCTTAATACCAACGAAATTAAAGTAAAACCTTATAATCTAGAAGGATAAATACTAGTAAGTAGTAGATCTCTACTAGATAATAATAATAATAATCTTAGAGGCCCTAGAGTAGAACCTAAGATACTTTTACAGCCGGAGATACAGCCTATTAGTTATAAGTAACTTATAATTAAGGTGAAAGGTATCTACGTAGGTTTAGTTATAGTAGAAGCTAAATATATTAATATTCATAAATAATAATCTACTACTATATAGGAAAAGGATCTAGCTAAAAGAATCGACTTAAAGGATAACTAGTAGTAGTTATTAATAGTACTTTATAAGTAATTACTATACAAGTATTATAACTTCTTTCTAGTATCTTAGTATTACTCTACTAGTCTAGCTTTAAGTAGACTAGCTGCTAAATATTTGATACTAGTAAGGATATAGAGACACGGAATCTATATATTCCTTAAGGTTCTACGGCGTAGGCTCCTAGGTTCTCTAGAGTATATACTAGAGTTTATCTATATAGCGTATTCCATAATAGCGCTTCTTTACAAGATAGTATTAACGTTCTAAGATACCTGGATTAAATGCCTTAGTAATCTTACCGCGATATATTACACTTTTTAAGTACTTATTAGCTGTATTTATCTAGGGGACCTTAGAAGATATTAGATAGCTATTAAAGACTACGAATGTAACTATAGAGAAGTATAAAGTAATATTACCTCTTTCTAGTATAGTAAAGCCGCTAATACTAAGAGTTTAGATATTAGGAGATTATACTACTATCTTACTATATTTACTTATCCTTATACGTTAAAGTAGTAGTTATTATATATAAGGGCCTTAACTTATATTACTCTATTTAGAACTACTTAAGGTAGTATCTTAATATTATTTAATCTAATTCTTTAAGGTAAGAATCTAGCTTCCTAACTATCTTTATTATTTAAAACTATCTTCTTTAGGGCGTATAGTATCCTTTTAACTAGTTACCCTTTAGATTTACTTAACTGGTTTAATAAAGTAGTTAAGGAGCTAGATCTTAGTAGCCTCTATAGAAGTTATATTTCCAAAGCTTTATCTTAGTTTAAGGAAACGGGAGTATAAGCTACTATTTTTAATATCGCCGTATTATTAGAATATAGCCCTAAGTAAAGGTTACTAAAATTAAGGTTACGTTTAGCCTATAAAAATACTTATAGGATTAAATAGTAGTAGTTAATACTAGCTTATGATAACTTAGGTACTTCTAAGAATATATCTCCCTTAATAGAATCTATATAGCTGGAAGCTAATACTTTAATAACTTTAGAATCTAAAATACTTCCTCTCTTTATCTTATAACCTTCTAGACTTACTTTAGTTACTCTAGGTATCTCTTTAAAATATTCTAATCTTAGAAACGTTTATCCTTTAGTATATATATATCTAGTATTTATCTAGAGTCTTATTCTCGTTTAGTAAGCGTGGAATAAGTTTAAAGATAATCCTATTTAGGGAGCTATTAAGAAGGATATTCCTTAAGCCGCCGTTTATTCTTTCCTTAATACCTTAGTAGTAGAGCCTTACGCTATAATAATAAAGGTTTAGGTAGAAGACTTCCCTAAGCCTAATAAGGACGCTAGCTAGCTACTACTAGAAGATTTTATTATACGGGGTTAGCTATATTCAAGGTAGTACTTCCTATATACCTAGTTTACAGATACTATAATTAACGGCGATAAACGTATATTAGATATACTATTAATAGATTAGTTACGTATTAAATATATACTTTAATTAGGGCTCTATATAGCTTCTATAAGTCTAATTATAATACTTTTAGAAACTCTTAATACTCTATAAGCTACTTAATATATACGCTATAATATAGGCGTTAAATACTTCCTAACTATATACTAGATAAATATAAAGCCTACTCTAACTATAACTCGCTCTAAGTACCCTACTAATAATTATTGGAATTCAGGCCGGGTTAACCTTAGTATTTACTAATTAGGACTAGTTAGGGGGTCTTAGTAGACTAGTAGAGATTTCTTGTAATAGTTATTCTATTCTATATAGCTATATCTATCTATTAGTTATTATAATACTATTATACTACACCTAAATTATATATAGATAACTTATAAGTATTATATATTTTATTAGATTATATGCCTAGGTTCTATATAACCTTAGGAATTATATAAATTATATAGTAAGCTTTTTACTAAGACTTAAGGTAGTCTTAGAAGAAATATTCCTAGAACTATTTATAATAAGTACTATTATTTCTAACTATTATAAAATTTAGAAGCTAAAACGTACTAAGAATTATAAGCTATAGGAAATTATTATATATATATCTCTTATAATATTATAGTTAACATTAAAGTAGTAGGGAAGGTATTATCTTCTTAGATACTAATTATCTTAAGAATAGTAGCTCCTTCCCTTTCTAGATCTAGTATAAACTAAGGTCGCTAGATAGAAACTAATACCCTCCTAGATCTAACGCTATATTTAATAGTAAGTCTAAGGATTACAGAGATATTTCTATTAGAATAGTATATATATTTATCTACTAATCTTACTAAATCTTTATATCGCTACGTATATATAGTCTTAATAATAACGGAGGGATACTAAGAATTAACGCGAGCTAGGGACGCGTCTAATAAGCGTTAGAGGTATCCTTTCTTAATAGACCTATATTTATATAGATAGATATCTAAGCTTGCTTCTAATCTAACTAAATCTAATATTACTATAATATTATTATCCTCGCGAGTAATACTTCTTAGCTAAGACTATATTTCCTAGATAACAAGTTCTATAAATATTTCATAGATAGAGGTATAGTAAATAAGGAGTATATAGAGAATTACTAGAATTCCTACTTACTCTAATCTTTACTAGTACTTATACTAATATAAGTATAGGGAGGACCTATTTATATACCTAAGCTAGTATAATATTATCCTAAAGTAATCTATTTCTCTCTAGGATTAACTATAGTATCTTCTACTAGTCTAGTATAGATTTTAATACTACCTAGGTTTTAATCCTTAGCGCTATATAATATAAGATTAGAACTTAAAGATATTATTAACTAGCTTTTATATTATAGTAAACTAAAATAGTATCTTTAGAAGATATTTTTTATTTAAGAAGCTATCTTATACTAGCTTCCTACCCGGTCTTAACGAATTATATAGATACTAGAAAATGCCTGTAGAAATTCAAGATTTTTACGTCGGAAAATCACTCCTACTACCTGGCGTTTAGTAGGTGACGTGAATAGTAGGGAGCATATTAGACATAGTAGGCTATTAATAACACGGATATTTCCCCCTATTCAGACCGATATCAGACACGTTGGTAGGTAGGGTAGATAGCAGGGAGCATATCAGACACGTTGGTAGGTAGGGTGAATAGTAGGGAGCACATCAGACATAGTAGGCTATCAATGACACGGATATTTCCCCCTATTCAGACCGATATCAGACACGTTGGTAGGTAGGGTAGATAGCAGGGAGCATATCAGACACGTTGGTAGGTAGGGTGAATAGTAGGGAGCACATCAGACATAGTAGGCTATCAATGACACGGATATTTCCCCCTATTCAGACCGATATCAGACACGTTGGTAGGTAAGGTGAATAGTAGGGAGTATATCAGACATTTTAGTAGGTAGGTAGCCTGTGCATGCGACAGCATTAGCTAATGCACTAATAGACCGATATGGATCATTCTGACAGCGTTATATACCTAGCAATGAGACGGATATCACCCCCATTCAGACCGATATCAGACACGTTAGTAGGTGAGGTGAATAACGTTTCCCCCTATTCAGACCGATATCAGACACGTTGGTAGGTATGAGACACGTTGGTAGGTGACGTGAATAGTAGGGAGCATATCAGACACGTTGGTAGGTGACGTGAATAGTAGGGAGCATATCAGACACGTTGGTAGGTAGGTAGGTAGCCTGTGCAGGCGACAGCATTAGCTAATGTACTAATAGACCGATATAGGTTATTCTGACAGCGTTCCATACCTGGCAATGAGACGGATATCCACCCCCATTCAGACCGATATCAGACACGTTGGTAGGTGACGTGAATAGTAGGGAGCAAATCAGACACGTTGGTAGGTAGGTAGGTAGGTAGGTAGGTAGCC